>Ga0213876_10000073_pt1 | contig 120468 bp, 106 predicted proteins | sample BarmaccomBMRX_R9_FD_160113 | JGI IMG/M metagenome (GOLD analysis project Ga0213876, IMG submission 160113) | Root-associated microbial communities from Barbacenia macrantha in rupestrian grasslands, the National Park of Serra do Cipo, Brazil - RX_R9 | ecosystem: Host-associated > Plants >... | reverse complement strand
GGCCTGATTAGGCTCCACGATCGATGGTTGCAACTTAACCGCGCTCACTGAACCGCCGGATACGGGTCCGTACGTCCGGTGGTGTGAGAGGGAGGCGGGATCTGTGAATCCCGCCCCCTACTCAATTGACGCACCACTTCGGCGGTTGCGCGCTTTCTACTCGATCCACCCGATCGGCGCCGGAAGTAATTCCGGAGACCGCCGCACATACTGCGTAGAGGCGTCCAAAAGTTGATCCTTGTCCGGTCTCTGGACGCCCAAGGCTCTCGATCGAAAAAGCGAAGTCACTGAAACGAAAGGCCTTGAGCTGATTGCGGGCTCGGCAGCTCGGTTGCCCTCCAGTGGACGAAATCAATGGAGGTGTTCCAGTGCAGAAGCAGGCTGCCGTCCTGGCGTTCGCTCTCGTCAACATCGCAGGAATCGCGGCTGCGCAACAGCCGGCTGCGCTGGTGCAGGAGCTTCACGTCGTCAACGTGTCGCGCGTGCAGGAGAAAGGTGAGTTTCAGGCGACGCTCGCCCTCCGTTCCCGAGGAGATGAAGAGACGAAAGGGCAATCGATCGGCGGATGGCTGGACTTCGAACTCGGTCTGACTGACCGTCTTCAGGTCGCGCTCGAGACCGCGGTCGTCGATAAATCCTCGATGACCGCGAAGGTCAAGGAGGTCGAGGTCGGCCTGGCGTACGAACTCGTGCGACGGCCATCGGCAAATCTGATCGTCGCCGTGAACTGCCGGCCGGGTGCACCGGAGAATTTCGAGCTGCACGTCATGAACGGTTGGCGCGCAGGACGTGGCGAAATTCATTCGGGAGTGGTGATGGAGATGGACGAGGGGCAGCGCAACGTGCAGTTTGATCTGGCCGGCGTGTGGCCGTGGCGCGACTGGCGCGGAACGCTGGAAGTGCGACACCAGTCGCACTCCGAGGCCTTGTCGATCACTCCCGGTGTGGCCTGGGTCCGCGGCGGAATGCAACTGGGAATCGGCGTCGGTCTTCCGCGGCACGGCCAGTCCAGACCGCCGGTGATGTTGAGCAGCACGGTGGAGTTCTGACCATGAGACATTCATTGCGTTCGCAGTCGTTCTCCCTGGTCACGCTGCTGGCCATCGCGCTGACCGCCCTGCTGGCCATCGCGCTGATGCCGTACTTCCTCGTCGATGGGGACATTCAGCGCGTGGATGAAGACCTCAAAGCGACGTTGGCCCTTCTCGACTTCACGCAGGGAGTCATCGAACAGAGCCGCGAGTGTGCTGATCTGCTGGTAACCGGATCGCAGGATGATCTGGCAGAGATTCGCACAGGTGCTGCAGATGCCAGGAGTGCGCTTGCGCTGTGGCGTGCCGTACCGAAGGATGCATTTCCGAACGAGCAGGCGACGATTCGGCAGATCGACGTAGAGCTCTCGCAGCTCATCGCCGCAAGCGACCGCATCATCAGTCTGGCAGGTCAGGGACGCCACGACGAGGCCACCGCCATCCTTCGGGACGAAGTCAGGCCGCGATCGGGGACCATCCTGCGGCTGTCCGATCAGGCAATTGCCACCAGGAGGCTGGACATCGGACGGCACGTGGCCAAGATCGGCGGCGGAATCAAGTACTCCGGATTCGTGAAGGCCGGACAGCTCGCATCGCGGATCGACGAACTCGACAGGCGCCTGACCGAAGTGGTCGAGTCGGCGGCGATGAGAAATGCCATCGAGTCCGAGGCCTGGACGTACTGGCGGTTTTTTCTTACGAAGGATCACGAGCTCGAGGGAGAAATCGCGCTCCACCGCGACCATGTCGACAGAGCTTTCGAAGGGTGGCGCGCCGCGGTGACGACCGACGCAGGGCACTCAGCCGAGGAAACGAAGGCCGAGCTTCGCCTGGCCAACGACACCTACAGCGACTATTTGCGGCTGCGAGCAAATGGCGAAGATGTACGCCGTCTCGTGATTCAGGGCTCGGTTGCAGACGCCAAAGCACTTCTGACCCGGCGTCTGGAGTTCGAAGATACGCAGGGCGGCATCCAGCTCGAAGCCTATATCGATCAGGAGAGCAATCTCGCCCGCCGGAACATCAGCACTCTGCGCGCAGAGGTGAAGTGCGTCCGGAGAACCGTCGGCCTCACGGGCATGGTTCTGCTTTTGATCGGGCTGGCCATTCCGTGGCTCATCGCCCGCGGAATTCTCACTCCTGTCATGAATCTCAAGCGCGCCGCCGAGCGGATCGGGCAAGGCGATTTCGGGACCGTCGTTCCCGTGCCGCCGTTGCAGGAGCTGGCCGCGCTGGCCACCACGTTCAACGAGATGACGGCGGAGTTGCTGAGCTCCCGCGAACAGTTGCGCAAGAGCGAGGAGCGATTCCAGCTTGCGACAAAAGCAACCAGCGACATGATCTTCGATCTCGACGTCCGCAGCGGCATGTGCTGGATCAGCGAAGAATTCCGTGAACGCTGCGGGCTGGGCGGCCAGGAGCAGATGCCGCTCACGCTCTTCATCGAGCAGATTCACCCGGACGATCAGAACCGCATCGCCTCGCATATCGCCGAGGTTCTGAGCGGCACCTCGACTCTGGAGACGAATGAATACCGTTTCCGACAGCTCGGCGGGACGTTCGCCTCCGTCACCGAGCGGGTCTTTGTGGTCAGGGATTCCGAGCAGAATCCGATCCGGCTCATCGGCGCGCTGATGGACATTACGGAACGAAAGGTTGCCGAGCAGGCCATCGCTTCGCTCAGCCGTCAGAACAAGATGATTCTCGACTCCGCGGGCGATGGGATTCTGGGGATCGATCGGAACGGCAACATCACCTCCGCGAACCCGGCAGCCGGGACTCTGCTGGGCAGCACGCCGGACGAACTCGCCGGCCGCGCATTGGAGCAGCACGTCCTTCTCGACGCCGGCGATTCGATCGAGTTCCCTCTTCTTACGACGCTTCGTACGGGCACGCGGCAGACAAGCGCCGAGTACCGCTTCCGGCGTACCGACGGATCGACATTCCCGGCCGACTTCACCAGCAATTCGATGCATGACGAAACGGGAGACGTCATCGGAGCGGTGGTTGCCTTCCGCGATATTACGCAGAAGGAGGAGGTCGATCGCCTCAAGGCGCAGTTCGTCTCGACAGTCAGCCACGAGCTGCGCACGCCGCTCACATCCATCCGCGGCTCCCTCGGCCTGCTGAACAGCGGACTTCTCGGGCCGGTGTCGCAAAAAGGGCAGCGCATGCTGGAGATCGCCGTGTCGAATACCGATCGACTGGTCCGGCTGATCAACGACATCCTCGATCTGGAGCGACTGAGCTCCGGCGAGATCACGCTCGACAAACAGCGCCTCGACATCACGAACCTCATGCAGGAGACCGTCGACATGATCAAGCCGCTGGCCGACAAGGCAGGGGTCTCGATCCTCAACTCCCCCTTCCTCGGCACGATCGTGGCCGACCACGACCGCATGATGCAGACGCTGACGAACCTGCTCAGCAATGCGGTGAAGTTTTCACCCGCGGAAAGCACCGTCATCCTCAGCGCGGATGCGGAGGGAGCGATGCTGCGCTTCCGCATCAGCGACCGCGGCCGCGGCATTCCGGCCGACAAGCTGGAAGCCATCTTCGAACGCTTCCAGCAGGTCGATGCTTCTGACTCGCGCGACAAGGGCGGCACGGGCCTCGGCCTTCCGATCTGCCGCAGCATCGTCCAGCAGCACGGCGGGAGGATCTGGGCGGAGAGCGTTTTCGGACAGGGCAGCACGTTCTATTTCACGATGCCGTTCGAGGAAAGCGCGGCGCAGCCGTCCGCAAGCGCTGGAGTCGTGCTGCTCTGCGACGACGATCCGCTCGTCCGCGAGATGCTGGAAACCATGCTGCGCCACGGCGGCTACGATGTCATCTCGACGGAGTGCGGCGAACGCGCAGTCGAACTGGCGCGCCAGCACATGCCGCAGGTCATCCTGCTCGATCCCCTGATGCCCGGCGTAAGCGGATGGCACACGATGGCCGCTCTCAAGGAGCAGGAGGAAACGAGCAACATCCCGATCCTGGTGGCCAGTGTTCTGCCACCCGCCAGCGCACAGCCCGCGGGCGAAGATCACAGCGGCGAGATCGCCGGCTGGATCCCCAAGCCGCTGGATGAGGAACACCTCTTCGCGGCGCTGGAGCGGGTAACAGGCCGCTCCCGTTCCGCGCCGCGCATCCTCATCGTGGAGGATGATCTGGATCTCGCCCATGTGCTGAAAAGCCTTTTCGAGAAAGCGGGCGTGACCGTCGATCACGCCGCGAACGGCGTGGAAGCGATCGAGATCGCCGCACGCGTCAAGCCGGACCTGCTGGTTCTCGACGTCGTGCTTCCGCGGATGAATGGCTTCAACGTCGTGAAGTGGCTGCGAAAAGATGATGAGTTGCGCAGCATCCCGGTGGTCGTCTACTCAGGCGCTGACATCGCCCCCGCCGACCGCTCCCGCCTCCGGCTGGGCCCGACGGCGTTCTTCACGAAGAGCCGCATCTCGCCCGAGGAGTTCGAACATACCGTCCTGGAACTGATAAACGCGACGACAGCGCCACGCACGTACGAAGAGCTGCAGGCCACCGCCGCTTCGTGACGCTCATGCAGCGATTGATCTACGCCACGCGCTACGGCCGCCCTTCTACAACCCGAACTGTTGCAGATGGTGATCGATGTGTTTGTACATCGTCTCGCCCCATTCCTGGCCGGTCATCGATCCGAAGAAGGCGTGGGTTTCTTTGCCTGCCGCGTCGGGTCCGCGCTGGACGAATTTGGCGATGAGGTCGACGAGCTTCTGGCGTTCGGTGAAGAACTCGCGGTCGTCGGCGACGATAAATGATGGATCGGTGGGGCCGTTGCGGCTGAAGGGTTTCTCGCCGAGGATTGATTTTCGGAAGAACGGCATCAGGATCTTGCCGATCAGCTTCTGTTTCATCGGCCGGTCGCCTGTGCCGGTCTCCAGCGCTCGCGCGCAGTGCGTCACCATCTGCGCGGCGTTCATCTTTCCCCATTGCCGGGGAGTGTCCGCTTGCAACTTGTCGAGACGCTGCAGGAGCGAAGTGCGATCGGGTTGATCGAAGAGCGATTTCATCGGAGTCCTCCTGGTGTGCGAAGCTCGATTGTAAGTGCGTGGAGCGCGCGATAGCATCCCGCCACTCGAACGTCCGGATCGTGTGGAGGTCAATTTTGAAGCGTGCTCTGATCGCAATCGCTGTCTTCGTCATTGCAAACGTCGCCATCGCCGACGATCTGTCGGACATCAAGCGCGAGGTCGCCAAACGTCACGACGAAGCCGTCAAGCGATTGCAGGATTGGATCGCGCTGCCGTCGATTGCCGCCGAGGATCGCAACTTTCCGGCGGGAGCGGAGTACATGGCGCGGCTCGCGCGCGAGGCGGGCTTCCAACAGGTCGCCGTGCTGACGACCGACGGCAAGCCTGGCGTTTTCGCCACGCTCGACGCCGGCGCGCCGAAGACGGTCGGCCTCTACTTCATGTACGACGTCAAGCAGTTCGATCCTGCCGAGTGGACATCGCCGCCGCTCGAAGCGCGCATCGTCGACAAGCCGAACGTCGGCAAGGTCATCGTAGGACGCGGCGCCGTCAATCAGAAGGGACCGGAGTCTGCATTCCTGGCCGCGCTGCACGCGATTCGCGGCGCCGGCAAAAAGATGCCGGTGAACCTGGTCATGGTCGCGGAAGGGGAGGAGGAGATTGGCTCTCCGCACATCGGCCAGCTCGTTCATCGCCCTGAGGTTGAAGCGGCGTTGCGCAAATGCAGCGGCGTGTTCATGCCTGCCGCCTCGCAGGATCTCGACGGCATCGTAACCGTCAGCCTCGGCGCAAAGGGTATCGTCGAGTTGGAACTCGTATCGAGCGGCGAGAAGTGGGGACGCGGTCCGGCCAAAGACATCCACTCATCGTTGAAGGCAATGGTGGACAGTCCTGCGTGGCATCTGGTGAAAGCGCTCGACACGCTCGTCTCCGCGGACGGCAACACGATCGCCATCGACAATTACCCGACGCCGCGTCCTCTCAATGCGGACGAGAAGGCGATGATCGCCGCCGCCTCAGCGCGCCGCAGTGAAGCGCAATCGAAGAAGTCCCTCGGCGTGCAGCACTGGATCGACGATCTCCCGTGGCAGCAGGCCAACGAGCGCCTGGAGTCGCAGCCGACGGTCAACATCGAAGGCCTCGTCGGCGGCTACACAGGCCCGGGCGGCAAGACCATCCTCGCGCATCGCGCCGTCGCGAAGATCGACATGCGCCTCGTGCCCGACATGAAGAAGGACGACGCGGTGGCCGCACTCAAAGCGCACCTCGCCAAACGCGGATTCGGCGACATCGAAGTAAACGTCACCGGCGGCTACGACCCGACCGGCACCGCCGCCACGGCGCCGCTGATCCAGTCGCAGGTTGCCGTGTTGAAGCGCGCCGGAATTGATCCCGTCCTGTGGCCGCGCAACGCCGGCTCGTATCCAGGCTACGTCTTCACCAATCCGCCGCTGAGCCTCGCCGCCGGCCACTTCGGACTCGGCCACGGCAGCGGCGCGCACGCGCCGGACGAGTACTACGTGATCGAGTCCGCGACCCCGAAGGTGCAAGGCCTCGACGGCGCGGTGATGTCGTTCGTGGAGTATTTGTACGAGTTGGGCAGGTAGATCGTCGGAATTCTGGAACCGCTACTTCCATTTTGAGTCTCAAAATGGAAGTAGTGCGTCGATTTTTCCCATTTCCCTCGGGAAGTGCCTTCGTTTTTGGCCCTCGGGGTTCAGGTAAATCCACTTGGCTTCGCCATTCCCTTCCCGACGCCCTATGGCTGAATCTCCTTCAGCCGGGGACGTATCGAGAGATGAGCGCCCGTCCGGAACGGTTGCGGCAACTCGTAGAAGGATCGACCCAACGCGACATTGTTGTCGACGAGATCCAGCGTGTTCCCGAGTTGCTCAACGTCGTTCACGATCTGATGGAGTCCGGCGAGAAGCGGCGTTTTCTGCTGACAGGATCGAGCGCGCGCAAGCTTCGAAGAGGTGGCGTCGACCTGCTCGCGGGTCGGGCTGTGAACCTCACCATGCATCCGTTCATGGCGGCCGAGGTGCCTACGTTCGACCTCGACCGTGCGTTGGATATCGGCATGCTGCCGCTAGTCGTCGGTTCGCCGGACCCAACCGCCACCCTTCACGCATATGCGACGCTCTACCTCGATGAAGAGGTCAAACTCGAAGGGTGGGCGAGAGACATCGGCCGGTTCGCGCGCTTCCTGGAGACGGTCACGTTTTCGCACGGTGCGGTGCTTAACGTGGCGAACGTGGCCCGTGAAGCGCAGACGGAGCGAAACACGATCGTCGGTTACATCGAAGTTCTCGAAGATCTTCTGCTCGCGTTTCGCCTGCCTGTGTTTACGCGCCGCGCGAAGCGGGAGACAACGCAGCAACCAAAGTTTTATCTCTTCGACGCCGGTGTGTTCCGGTCATTGCGGCCGCGCGGACCGCTCGACCGTCCCTCCGAAATCGCAGGAGCGGCTCTCGAAGGACTCGTCGCACAACATCTGCGGGCTTGGATCGCGTATTCGCCCGGCGACACGAAGCTCTTCTTCTGGCGAACTCGTTCCGGCGTCGAAGTCGACTTCGTCGTCTACGGGGATCTGGGGTTCATGGCGATCGAAGTTCAGAACGCGCCGATCGTGCGTTCGAACGACCTACGTCCGCTGCGCACATTCATTTCAGACTATCCAGAGGCGAAACCGTTGCTGCTGTATCGGGGGAGTGAGGAACTGATGATCGATGGGGTCCGATGTGTGCCCGTCGACCGCTTTCTGCGCGGTCTCACGCCGGAAGCCAAGACACCTTCGTCGTCAGGATAAACTTCGATCGATGCCCGATCTCTCCGTAGTCTTCCCGGTTTACAACGAGGAAGAGAACATCCCCATCCTTCTCGACGAGATCGCGAAGGCGTTGGACGGCAAGTGGCGGTACGAGATCGTGGCTGTCGACGACGGTTCGACCGATCGAAGCCTGGAAGTGTTGCGCGCGGGCAGGGCGAAGCATCCGATGCTGCGCGTGCTGACGTTCGAGAAAAACAGCGGACAGACCGCGGCGCTCGATGCGGCGTGGCGGGCGGCGCGCGGAACGTTCGTCGTTTCGCTCGACGCCGATCTTCAGAACGATCCCGCCGACATTCCGGCCATGATGCGTACGCTCGAAGAGCAGAAGGCCGACATGGTCATCGGCGTGCGCGTCAACCGCCATGACACGTGGTCGCGTCGGATGCAGTCGAAGATCGGCAACGGCGTACGCAACTGGATCACCAACGATCACATTACCGACACTGGCTGTTCGTTGAAGCTGGTGAAGCGCGAGGCGATCGACCGAATTCGTTTGTACACGGGCATGCATCGCTTTCTGCCGACGCTGGTGCGGATGCATGGCTACAGCGTCGTCGAGATGCCGGTGAATCACCGTCCGCGGCAGTTCGGCGTGTCGAAGTACGGCGCCATGAATCGCGCTTTTCGCGGGCTGGCGGATTGCGTGGCAGTGCGGTGGATGTCGAAGCGGGTGCTGACGTATCGGGTAAACGAAGTCGATTGATCCCATCCTGACGGCTCGCTTCGCGACTCGCAGGATAGACTTTCGCGCGAGAACCTCATGCATCCCTACGATCCCCGCACCTGGCACTGGGACCTTCTCGCCGCGTTCGGCTTCGTCGCGCAGGCGCTCTTCGCGGCGCGTTTCCTCGTGCAATGGATCGCCTCGGAACGTCGCAAGGTCAGCCATGTGCCGGTGACTTTCTGGTACCTGTCGCTCGTCGGCGGCATCCTCATGACCGTCTACGGCGTCTTCCGCCGCGATCCCGTCATCATCCTCGGCCAAGCTCCGGCATTGATCGTGTACATCCGCAACCTGATGCTGATCCGCAGCTCGCGGCCGCAGGTGTGACGATGTTCGAATTGAACGAAACGCAACGTAAGACCCTCCTGCGCATTGCCCGGCAATCGATCGCGGCGGTGCTCGACGGCGGTTCCCCCGATTGGAAGGCCGAGGGTTTCGACGAAACGCTGCGGCAGCCGGCAGGCGCGTTCGTGACGTTGACTCGCGACGGCGATCTGCGCGGGTGCATCGGTTCCATCCGCGCCGTCGAGCCGCTCTACAAAGCCGTCGCTTCGAGCGCCGTCTCCGCCGCGTTTCGCGATCCTCGCTTCCCGCCGCTCGCACCCGGAGAGCTCGAACATCTCAAGCTTGAAATCTCGGTCATGGGACCGATCGAACGCGTCACGAACATCGAGGAGATCGTCGTCGGACGCGACGGACTGATCATCAGCCGCAGACATTACGCGGGCCTGCTGCTGCCGCAAGTCGCGACCGAGTACGGATGGGACCGGCAGACCTTTCTGGAGCAGACCTGCCGCAAAGCCGGACTCCCGCCGGACGCGTGGCTAGCTCAGGACTGCCGGATCGAAAAGTTTTCAGCGTTCGTATTCGGCGAGTAAGTTCCTGCCACCCAACAACTTGACCTGCGATCGGCAAGGAGATGCTTGTCCAACCACGGCAATAACCTCCTGGGAAAGGGGGTTCACGACCGCGTCGAAACCAATCTTATTCGTATCGAAAATAACTAGGGGAGGCCGATGCCCACGAAAAAGCGCTCGCTGAGGAATTCGCTGTCGATGCGTTCCGCGAAAGCGCGCCGCAAGGCGCAGTCGCACCGCACGCTTCGTTGGATCGGCGGCCGGGCCGCGGCCACGCTCCTCGTCGGCGCGGCGCTGTCCGTCGGCGGCGTTACCGAGGCCTTCCAGGGCGTCCACTTTCTCGTGTTGAAGGACCTCGATACGGTAAAAGTCCTTCAGCAGCAAGGCACGCATTCGAAAGTCGTCGCGAAGCTCGGGGATGATTTCGCCGGCAACTCTCTTTTCAAGCTTTCCCGTACGCTGCCCGACAGCCTCGTCACGCAGCGCATCCGCCTGTTTGACGAGGCCTGGATTCCGGAAGCGCCCGCGGCCACTGAAGAAACGGCGAACGTGCAGCCGAACGACGTTTTTCATCGCGAGATGCAGCGGATCAACGTCGCCATCCGCAAGCAGTTCTTCGCGAACGCCGTCCCGTTCGGCGACATCATCCACGCCAAGGCGCAGAAGTACGACGTCGATCCCGCTCTGGTCGCGGCGGTGGTCGAAACGGAGTCGCGCTTCCGGACGAACGCGCGCTCGCAGGTCGGCGCCCGCGGGCTCATGCAACTGATGCCGAAGACCGGACGCTGGCTAGGCGCGAGCAATCTCTACAACGCCGACCAGAACGTCGACGCCGGCGCCAAGTATCTGAAGTATCTGAACCGCCGTTTCGACGGCAACCTCACCAAGACCATCGCCGCTTACAACGCCGGCGAAGGCAACGTCCGCCGCTACAACGGCGTGCCGCCGTTCCGCGAGACGCGCTCGTACGTGAAGAAGGTCATGTCGCGTTACGAGAAGCGGAAGCAGGAGCTGAAGAAGTTCGACGACCAGCACGGCGCCGCGCTGGCGGGCGACGACGCGGTCCTGACGCTGCGGTAGCGCCGGGGGGCAAGCCCGTGCGCGCTATGCGACTTCGCCCTCGCTGTTCGGGATGCGGAACGATTGCTTGTAGATGTCGATGATCGACATCAGCAGCGAGAAGACCAGCGGGCCGACTACGAGGCCGACGAAACCGAAGGCTTCCATCCCGCCGAGGACGGAGACGAGGAGGGGGATGGCGGGGAGTTGCATTTTTCCCTTCATCGCCCACGGCCGCACCACGTGCTCGATGATCGGGACGACGATCACGCCCCAGATCGTCAGGAAGATGACGCCGAAGTAACTGCGCTCGCCCATCGTCGCGGTGATGTAGAGCCAGAGCGCCGCGGGAATCCAGACGGCCGCGGAGCCGACGATCGGCAGCAGCGACAACACCGTGGCCACCGCGCCCCAGAGGATCGCGCCCGGCACTCCGGCGATGGCCAGTCCGATGCCGATGAAAATCCCCTGCGTCAGTGACGTGATGACCTGCCCGCGAAATGTGGCGTCGACGACCGCTTTGAAGTTCTCGGCGAATTGGTGGTTGTAGCGCGCCGGCAGCGGCGAGAGCGCTGCACCTTCGGCCACGATCGTCTCGCCCTCGACGTAGAAGAAATATGCCGACAGGAGCACGAGAAAGAGCGCGATCACCACACCGGCGATGCCGCCGATGAGTCCCGCGCCGTGCTCCGCGATAAACGTCGGAGCCTTCTGCACGATGGGCATGATGACGTGCGCAGGATTGATCGCGGCCGGATCGAAATTTGGAGCGATGCGCTGCAGCCAGGGCATGCGGTTGCTGATATCGAGCCGCTGCAACGCGCGCGTTGCGTCGCCCGACTGGAGATGCTTCACGAGCACGTTGGCCTCTTGCACCAGGAGGATCGTGATCAGCAGCGCCGGCAGCAGAATGATGAACGTGATCAGGAACAGCATCACTGCCGCGGCGCGATTGGCGCGGCCATGCATGCGAGCGCGCACGCGCTGAAAAACGGAAAACGTCACCGTGACCAGTACCGCGCCGAGCATGATCGGCGCGAGGAATGGGTCGAGAATGATGAAGGTCGCGTAGAGGACGACGAGCGCGATCAGCGCGAAGAAGATGATGCCCGCGAGGTGCCACTCGTGCTGCTGTCGCGCCTCGTCGGCGTCCGGCGTGATGTCCGGCATTCGCTACACCGCGATGATTCCGCGCCGAGCCGCTTCGACCACGGCCTCGGTACGCGTGGCGGCTCCCAGCTTGCCGAGGATCCCGTTCACGTGGAACTTGATGGTGTGGTCGGTGACGCCGAGGCGCTGGGCAATTTCTTTGTTCGTGAGGCCGGAGGCGAGGAGGCGCAGCACTTCACGTTCACGCGCCGTCAGCGGCTCGATCATCTCGACCTCGGCGCGCGTCTGCCGCAGCAGATGATCGGCGAACGCGTCATCGATGACGATTTCGGACTCGGCCACCGCGTGCAGCGCCGCATGCATCCGCCGCGGCGCAGCAGTCCGCGCGAGCACGCCGCGCGCGCCGGACGCCAGCGCATCCGCCGCGGATGCGGCGTCGACGACGAGCACCAGAGCGGGTACGTCCACATCGGGCAGCGTGCCATCGCAGAGCATCACGTCGGCGTTGACGAGGCGCAGCCGTGTCGGATCGGCTTCGGTCAGATCGAGGTCGTCGAATGCGCCGAGAATCGTGCGCAGTCCGGAGCGCACCAGCGGCGCGCTGCTGACGACGACGACCCGCAACGCGTCCGATGCCTGGCTCGCAACAGCGTTCGACGTGAATGCGAAATGCGCGCGCATGAAGCAACAATACCGCAAACGAGCTGTCGTATCATCCGCCGGCCTTGAACATTCGCGAAACCAGCCTGCCCGGCGTCCTGCTCATCGAACCGAAAGTCTTCGGCGATGACCGCGGCTTTTTCATGGAGACGTATCGCGTTGACGCGTTTCGCGACATCGGAATAGGCGACGCCTTCGTGCAGGATAACCACTCCCGATCCGCCCGCGGGGTCCTGCGCGGCCTGCACTACCAGGAGCCGAACGCGCAGGGAAAACTGGTGCGCTGCACGCGCGGAGCGATCTTCGACGTCGCGGTCGACATCCGCCGCGGTTCGCCCTCGTTCGGCCGCTGGTTCGGCCTCGAACTGAGCGATGCGAACAAACTCATGCTCTGGATTCCCCCCGGCTTCGCCCACGGCTTCTGCGCGCTGGAAAACGACACCGATCTCGTCTACAAATGCACGAGTCTTTACGACTCGGACTCGGACCGGTCGATCCTCTGGAATGACCCCGATATCGGCATCGCCTGGCCGATTCGAGAGCCGGTTCTGTCGGGCAAGGATGCGGACGCGCCGCGGCTGGCGGAAGCGGTGACGCTGCCCGCATACGCCTAAAGTAGCCATCCGTCACCCAATCGCCACACCTTCGCCCGTAAGCGACAAGACTCTTGGCCAGTCTCTTGTAGGTTGCCCGTAACCGGGCACGGCAGAGAGAGCTGGTAAGGAGATCGTGATGTGCGGGAAAGAGAATCGCCGGTGGTTCGCAATCGCCGGTGCTCTGCTGCTTTGTTTGGGGGCATTGCCGTCCGGTGGGTTGCAGAAAATCGAGCGGCCGACCAACATCATCCGGCGCAGGCTGGCCCGCGGACCGGAGAATGACTGGACTCGCTACTGCGCGTCGAACTCGATGAATGGAGTCGCGGTCGGCGAACAGATCATTTCCACCGTCACCGCCCCAAACCTGCATCTCATTTGGTCGCAGACGCTGAAGGGTGCGATCGCGTCCGAACCGTCGGTCGCGCGCGGGAAAGTCTATGTCGGCGACTGGAGCGGGCATGAATCGGCGCTCGATGCCGGGACCGGTGACGTCATCGCCTCCATCGATCTGGGGCAGACTTCGAGCGATCGTTGCAATCCCCCGACGCTCGGTGTCACGTCGTCGCCGGCCGTCATCGACAACGTGATTTATCTGGCGGGCGGCGATGACGCCTTCTACGCGCTCCGGGCTGATGACCTCAGCGTGATCTGGCGGAAGTCGCTCGGCGACAACTCCGTCAACGGCGGCTACTACGGCTGGTGCTCGCCCGCGGCGGCCGGCGGACGAATCATCCAGGGCATCGCCAGCAATTGCGACAACCCGTTTCCCCGCGGCGCCATCGTCGGGCTTGATCCCGCCACGGGCGTCGAGCTGACGTCCACCTACTTTGTCCCCGAGGATCGCGTCGGTGGGGGAGTGTGGACGTCGCCGGCGGTCGATACGGAAAACGGCAGCATCTTTGTCACCACCGGTTCCGCGCACGCGTGGGAAGACGGCGACTCCTTCTCCATCGTCCGGCTCAATCTCGATACATTCGCGATCGAGGATCGCTGGAAACTGCCCAACCAGTCCGGCGATTATTGGGACGGCGACTGGGGCTCCTCGCCGACACTCTTCACCGACGCGAACGGACGCCAACTCGTCGGCGCCGGTCAGAAGGACGGCGGCTACTACGTCTTCGACCGCAACGATCTGGCCGTCGGGCCGGTGTGGGTCGCCGCGATCGCCATCATGGGCGAGGTTCCGCAAGCTGGGCAAGGGACGCTTTCGACCGCAGCCTTCGACGGCAAGCGGCTCTACGTCGGCGGCGGAAGGCCGCGCGACAACGACGACACTTCTGTCGTTGGTGCTGTCACCGCGCTCGATCCGACCACCGGCAAACGCCTCTGGCTGCACACGTTCGGAGGGCCGGTCCTCGCGCCTGTCTCGTTTGCGAACGGCGTCGTGTTTGCGGTCGGAGGGACGACCGTAGTGGCGCTCGATGCGGCGACCGGCAACGTGCTCTGGTCGTTCGAGATGGATGCCCCTGGGTTCGGCGGCGTCGCCATCGCCCGAGGACGCGCGTTTGTGGGAGACCTGGCGGGGAACCTCTACGCGTTCGGAGTTCGCGCCGAATAATTAGCTCGACGAATCACAGAGCGTCCTCTACAATCGCCGCCGGCTCCAAACCAATTTCTCTATGGCCGGTGCGATCTTCGGGCTCGAGGCCCGTTTGTGTTCGTCTGCGCGTGTGCTCCGTGCACTCGCATCGACCCTGCTTCTCTTCACGATCGCTGAGCCGCTTTCCGCCGAGACGATCCACGAGCAGTCCATCGGTATCACCGTCACTGTCGAAGAGAACGGCCACTACGCGATTCGCACCGCCGATCCGAATTGGGTGTTCACCGGGACGCTGCCGGTAGCCGCATCGGGGCTGAAGACGCTCGCAGGTCATGACGGGATCGGCGACTTTGACGAGATCACCTTTACGTTCGGCGCGCGCGAAGGCTCGATCCGCACCTATCCGAATCGCGCCGCGGTTCTCTTCACCGATCGCTACACGACCGATACGGCGAATGCTGAGGGTTTCCCCAAACTCTCCGTGTCGCCCGAGGTTCCGGGGCGGTTGTCGTTCCGCGGAAAGTGGTCGCAATTTCAGTTCGATCTGTCGGGCACAGAAGGGCCGTGGGTGTATTTCGACGACGCGGGACGTTCGTTCCTGCTCTCTTCTGCTTCCGAGTTCATGGTCGCGAATCTGCACCTTACCGATGCGCACGAAATCGAGAGCCGTATCAACCCGCGCATCAAAGACATCCCCGGCGGCCTGACCCATCGCACGCTTCTCGTCGTCGCCAATGGCATCAATCGCGCGTTCGACGCCTGGGGACATGCGTTGACCGATCTGAACGGCAAAGTCCGTCCCGCCAATGACGCCGATCCAAGTCTGAAGTCACTCGGCTACTGGACCGACAACGGCGCCAGCTACTACTACAACTACGACGATTCTCTCGGATACACCGGCACACTCCTGGCGGTAAAGGACGAGTTCGCGAAGAAGGGCCTGGCGCTCGGCTACATGCAGATCGATAGCTGGTGGTATCCAAAAGGGGAGGATGGCCACTGGAACCACTTTCCACCGTGGAATCCGGAAGGAATCTACCGCTACGAGGCCCATCCGGACATCTTCCCCAAAGGCCTCGGCGGCTTTCAAAAAGACCTTGGCCTGCCGCTCATCACCCACGCGCGGTGGATCGATGCAAAGAGTCCCTACCGTCAGAAATACAAGATGTCAAACAACGTCATCGTCGATCCTGCCTACTGGACGATGGTCGGAACGCTCCTGCATGACTCGGGCGTCTTCGGCTATGAGCAGGATTGGATGGACGAATGGGCCACCGCCGATTACAACCTCGCTGATCAGAATGCGTTCGTCGACAACATGGACCGCATGAGCGACAAGTTCGGCCTCTCGATGCAGTACTGCATGGCCACCCCGCGCCATTTCCTGCAGAGCACGAAGTACGGCAAGCTGACCACTGTCCGCGTGAGCGAGGATGTCTTCACGCGCGACAAGTGGGACCAGTTCTTCTACAGCTCGCGCCTGGCCTCGGCGGTCGGCGTCTATCCGTTCACGGACGTCTTCGGCAGCCCTGAAAAAATCAGCACGCTCATCGCCACGCTATCCGCCGGCATCGTCGGCGTCGGCGACGGCCTCGGCGAAGTCAACGCCGAAAACCTGCTCTACGCCGTGAGGCCCGACGGCATCATCGTCAAGCCCGACGTCCCCGCCGTCCCGACGGACGAGAGCATCCTCAACGACGCGCACAACGCGGGGGAGCCGCTGGTTTCGTACACATACACGGATCACGGTCCGATGCGCGCGCTCTACATCTTCGCGCATCCGCGCACCGACGACCGCACGTTCACGTTCACGCCGGAGAAACTCGGACTCAGCGGCAAGGTCTACGTCTACAACTGGCTCTCCGGCCGCGGCCGCCGCATCAACGGCAACGAGCCGTGGACGCAAACCATCCACGGCGATCCGTCATACCTCGTCGCCGTTCCCGTCGGCGACTCCGGCATCGCCTTCGTCGGCGACACCGGCAAGTTCGTCCCGCTCGGAAAAAAACGGGTGAGCGAGCTAACCGACGATGGCGCGATCAACGCGACCATCGATTTCGCGCCGACCGAGGAGTCGACCACCGTGCATGGTTGGTCGCCGTCGGCGCCGGTTGTGGCGGCGATACGCGGAAGCGTGTCAGCGGTTACCTACGACAGCGATTCCGGCCGCTTCGACGTCGAAGTGTTCCCCGGAAGATCGGGATCCGCGCGGATACGCATCTCCAACACGATCCGCCGGCATCCGGCCAAGCCGCAGCGCCTGCAGGCCTTCTAAGGAGCTGATCTCGGGCGCCGGGGGCCAGTCCCAATCAGGGCTACCACTCCTGATACGACGGCACGCCGTGAGAGAATCCGCGCGTGCCGCGGCGGACCGTCTTTAGCGTTCTCGGCGCCTTCGCCGTAAGTCGAATCGCCATCGTCGTCCTGCTGATCATCGGCTCGCAGATCACGTTCGTCGCCAAGGACTACAAGACCGTGTGGCGCACCGAGGTGTCGCTGGTGGGCGGACGGGTGTGGCCGGAGATGCTGCGGATGATGATGATCGGCGACGCCTGGTTCTATCGCCAGATCGCCGCCACCGGATACGAGCTTCCGACAGGCGACGCGAAGCCGAAGAACACCTGGGCGTTCTTCCCGTGCTATCCACTTCTCCTCAAGATGTTGGGAGGAACGAGCGACCGCTGGTACTGGATCTTGTCCGTGGTCGTCTCGAACGGCGCGCTGCTCGGAGCGCTCTTCGCCGTTGCCGCCGCCGGCCGCGCGATGGGTGCCTCGGACGACGACGTCGAACGCGCGGTCTGGTACATCTCGCTCTTTCCAACGAGCTACTTCTTCTCACTTCCGATGACGGAGTCGCTCTTCCTGTTGCTGTCCGCCGGAGCGTTCCTCGCCGCCATTCGACAGCGGTGGCCTGTCGCCGGCATCCTCGGCGGTCTCGCCGCGGCGACGCGCGTGATCGGAATCTGCCTCCTGCCCGCGCTCCTGCTGCTGCCGTTGCAACGACGACAGCGTATTTCGACGCAGCAGTTGTGGCTCTTCGCGATTCCTCTGGGAGTGCTCGCGTTCGTCGCCTACCTCTACATCCACACCGGCGATCCGCTGGCGTTCGTTCACGCGCAGACGTTGTGGGGCCGCTCATCGGCGCCGCGATTTGCAATGTCCTTTCCGGGCAGCGGCCTCGCGGTGAGCAAGCCATGGAACTTCGTCGCCCTTAACGCCGTCGCAGCAGTGTTGATGATCGCGGCCGGCGTCTGGTTCCTTATCCGCCGGCAGTGGTCGTACGCCGCGTACACGTTGATGTCCGCCCTCGTGCCGGTGAGCTCCGGTTCGCTCCAGTCGATGGCCCGCTACGCCCTCGTCGACTTCCCGCTGTTCTACTTCCTCGCCGCCGTCGGACGCACGCCCCCGCGCGACCGCACCATCACCGCCACCTTCGTCATCCTCCTCGGCTGGCTCGTCGCCCTCTTCACGCTTCGAGTCGACTTCGCGCTCGCCTGATCTTGACACCCCGCGGATGCGCCCGTAGGATGCGCCGTCCTCGGGAATGCCACCTGCACACCACAGGTTAGCGAGCGAGTTCCGACCGCGGGGTCGTAGTTCAGTTGGTTAGAACGCCGGCCTGTCACACAATCGAGCGCGCCCCCTGCTCGGAATCCTCCCCCCACCGTAACCCAAACAAGTGACGCGACTTCGGCGCGAAGCGTGCGGCGCGTAGCCTCATAACGAAAATTGGAGTTCACAAGGTTCGTCACAAGGTCGGGTTTTTTTGAGGCCGCGAGAAGCACTGAATAACACATCAAAACGCGATTGTTCCACGCGAATGCGGCCAATGTTTCACGGCACGTGAAGCGCGCGCAGCGCGCTTGATTCAGCGCAGAGACGCAACGCAGCGGCGAGCGCGCGGGCGCGGCATGCACGCACAGCGGCTCGGTGTGGCGCGCGATCGACGGCGATGCTGGCGCAGCGCCTATGCAGCGGGACGCGACCAGCGCGAAGCGAGCGGCGCGCGGATGCGTGCGAGCACCTGCCGGCGAGCGATGCTCACTCAGCGGCGCGAGGCGAAGCGCGTCAGGCGGCGACGGAGGAACCTGCACGTTCGGCTGGCCCCTGCTCCTCGCAGAGCGGCGGGAGATCAGGCGCGAACACGTCGGCGTCGGGGATTTGCCAACCGTCGATGATCTCCTGCATCGCGTCGTCGTCGAGGTTGAAGTAATGGCGGTTGACGGTGGCGAGGCTCGTATCGCCCATCATGCGGACGACTCTTAGAAGGTGGTGTCCGTCGCGCCCAAGTTTCGCGACATCGGATGCTCCGGTATGCCGGAAGTTGAGGAACTTTGCCTTCTTTCCTTTCAGCTTGTAGCCGAGGATTTGGCCGGCGATGTCGAGCAGGCGTTTCCACTGCTTGCGAAGGTCAACGTATGGCTTCCCTGTCTCGGGGTTGACGTGGATCGGGCCGGAGGGATTCGCGGGGCGAATGGAGAGCAGGTACAGCACGAGCTCGCGCGCGAGACAGCCGCGCGCCTTGATCCCTTTGTTGACGTTCTTGTGGCGGTTCAGTTTGAACGTGCCGCGCACCGTCGCGGGGTCCAGCGTGATCTCTTCCCAATCGAGGTGCCGGTTATTCGTCGGGCGCATCATCGTGTAATAGGCGATGAGACACAGGCCGCGAAGCGGAACGAACGACGGCGACCGAAGGCCGCGATTCTTCTTCTCCTGGGCGACCTTCTCATTCCATGCGCGCTGCTCCTTCTCGTAGCGTGACAGAGCAGGCCCCATGATCACGGAGAGTTCCTTCGGCGTCCACGGCTCGGGCTCCTCATCGCGAACGACTTGCGGCACGCGCACGCCTTCCAGCTTGTGAGAGACGATGACGCGAACGGCCTTCGCGTGGTTCAGCATGGCGAGCAGCATCGATGCGTAGTGACGACGTGTCTCGGCGTGCAGGTGTGCGACTTCGGCCAGCAACTCCTGATAGATCGCGAAGTCAACCGCCGCGGTGTCGCGCTCGGAGCCGATGAAAGCCTCGAGGTTGTCAATCAGCGACTTCGCGTGCTTGTAATCCTTGCCTTCGCGGATCATGTAATCGCGGTAAGCATCGACGACGGCACCGAAGCGGATGGCAGTCTGGCGAGCGTGCCGCTCGGCGTCCGCGCGCTGAACCGCGATGACTAGGCGCTGCTCTTCGTCGCGTTTGAGCAGCTGCGCATCGACGCGCGATGCCTTGCGGTCGGCTGGATGCGGCGAGACGCGGCGCAGGCGGATGTCGAGCGGCGCGGCCCAAACGTCGGCGATCGGCTTCCCTGTGCGCTCAGCTTCGCGAGGCCGGTGCGTTGGACAACTGCTGCAGACGCAGAACGGCGGATGCGTGATCCACGGCACGATTTGAAAGCGGCCCTTGCGACCAGAAACGAAATCGGGATCTTCCCTAAATGGCATGCCCGCTCCCCTACCCGACAGACACGCGCGAGCGCCCTGCGACGCGGACTGCGGCGACCGGCCGGGAACACGTGAAAGCGACGACAGCCCGGAAAGAAGCGATGACCTGTGATTGGCGCGTGTTCATGAATCGCTGTCAAGTGGAAATTATAGGTTCTCACTTGTGTAAAGTCAACCATTACACTACTGTGATACACGCACGCGTGAGGATGGAGCGGAAGGGTGCGGCGCAAAAGCGGGGGGATACTCCGGCCGATGGCAACGCGGAGTCCGAGGGGCAAGCGAAAGACATTTGCCGAGGAGTTCGGCGAGCGGTTGAAAGCCGCGCGCGAGCGGCGCGAGCTCACGCAAGAGGCAGTCGCAGAGGCGGCGGAGATGCAGGCCTCGCGGCTTTCGGAGTACGAGAGCGGCCGGCTCGTGCCGCAACTGGAACGAGCGGCGAAGCTCGCGGCGGCGCTCGGCGTTTCACTCGACGAATTGGTGGGACTGCGCGAAGGCGGTGCGCCCGGCGAGGTCCGCGATGGACGATTGCGCGCAAGCATGCTTGCGCTCGACGCGACGGGGCGCGAGGGATACATCGACGCTACGAGCATGGTGGCCGAGGCGTTCGTCGTCATGGCGAGTCACGACGAAATCGAAGCGCGAAGGAAGCACCGGCCGAAGGGTTCCCCCGGTCGGGCGGGCGGATCGTGATCGGCGACTAACGGCCAGACCGAGCAGCCGACGCATGGCTGCACTTCTCTGCGCGACAGCGGCAGGCGTCAAGCCGGCCCGGGTGGTGGAGGGCTTGACGCCTGCCGCTGTCGCGCTATCACGTTGAATGCGTCGGCTGATTGGTCGCCCGCGCAAGCGCCGGGGTCGGGCGGCGGGGATGCGATGCTCCAGAGGCCGGAGCACGTCGCGCTCCGTCGGCCGTCGCTACACATTTTGATTCGTGTCGTCCGTCGCCGTTGTCAAGTCGGTGTGGCGGGGGCGACTTGACAACGGCGGCGGACGGCACGACGTTCTCGCGCGATGGCCGACGGTCGTGTTCAGGCGAAAAAGTTGATTGGTTGTCTTCGCGGAACCGAGCCTGCGTGGTCGTCAGGTGCAACGAAAAAAGCCGCTCGTGGCGGCGGCGCGGAAAGCTTATTTTGGCGGGGCCGACGGGACTCGAACCCGCGACCTCTGGCGTGACAGGCCAGCGTTCTAACCGACTGAACTACGACCCCGCGTGAGGACTTTTGACAACCTCCGGGTGGTGGGCTGCATTCCCGAAGAGGAAGCGAATCCTAAGGCGCGCCAGCGTGGTAGTCAATGGTGAGAAGTTGATTTGCGGCTAGTGGGAAGTCGCGCGTTTCGCGACGGCCGTAGCGAATAGTTGATCGCGGAGCTCGTCCGATGGGATCCACGTCTGTTCGATTTCGTTGCGGCGTGCTGCGAATCGTGCGCGAGCGTCGATGACGGGAGTCGGTTCATCGATCTTCGGAATGGTCCACGCTTCGATCGTTCTCTCGGATGCCTCGTCCCACTCGGTCGAGTCGAAGAGACCGTCGCTGTCGAAGGTGATGAAGTTGAATTGAGCACGCGCGACGGCGACAGCGCGTCGACCGTCGAGTGCCACGTAGATTGTGGCGAGCTTCACGCGCTGGCCGCGCAGTTCGGGGAATGGCGTAGGCTTCTTCTGCATGAGGATGTCGTAGAAGGTTGCGCGCGCAAGACGATGGATCGTGCCGTCGTCCGCGATGAGGTAGTAACGCGGCGCCGTGCGCATCGCTCAATTTTACCTCGGCGTTTGCCGATGCTCACTCATCGCCGAGAGAGAGTGCGAGCACGATTGGTTTCGGATGTCGTCGTGCGCGAAGCGCAGCGCGCCCGGAGACGCGTGCTTCCGTTGGGGGGCCGGCGCGGCGGTTGCCCGCGAGGAACGCGCGTGCACGATACGGAAACCCGCTGCAAGCGCCGTGACGGCCCATGGGCGGTGGAAACGAGCAGACGCGCGGAGCAAACCCACAGGCGATGGGAGGGTGGGAAGTGGCGGCGCTGTTTTTGCGGCTTTGATGCGCCGGTTTCGTCAACCCGCTCTGCAAAAACAGTGACGCCACGAGGGGGCGCGCGATCTACACCTGGTGGATACCGCCGAGGGCGTGCGAGGTGCGCGAGGCGTGCGACGGAGCGATGCAGCAGCGTGAAGGGCGGGCCGTGGGTGGAACAAAAAAAAGACGCGAGCAACTGAAGCAGGAATCCGATCGGAACGCACCACAACAGCATGGAACTAATGGTTCAATGGCGAGCGGCTCTCCTGCGAGGGAACGACACGAAAGCTGTAGTGGCCGTGCTTCCGCCGATGCCGGTTGCCGTCAATGTGTAGACCGTTGACCCCTTGGGTGAGACCGTGACTGTGCCGCCGACCGGAACTGCACCGACGCCATTGTCGATGGTTGCTGATGCCGCGTTCATCGATGACCACGATAAGACCCACGCCCCTACGATGAGCGTGGACGGAGCTACGGTGAAGTCGGTGATGCACGGCGGCGGGAAACCGCTCGACGTGCGCGTTACCGAGAAGACGAGGCTCTCGCCCGCGTTTCGAGTGATCTCTCCGTTGATCGTGTTGCCGGAAACAGTCGCGGTGACGTCATGCCCTTTCCAATCCGGGTCGGTGAGCGTTGCGACCATCTTCTCTCCGTCAGTTAGTCCTGCAAGCGCGCTTACCCTAGGTTGAGTCGTGACCCTGCAATTGGCCCCGTCAACCGTGTCAGTCAAACCACCGGTCACAGCAAAACACGCTGTGACCATACTGCCCGCCTGCAGTAGAGTCATCGACACCTCGCCGGAGTAAGTGAATGGCGGAGGTTTGCCGCACAAGAAAAGCGTGTTCGTGAACGTCCCGTCATAAGTCCCGCTCAAGATGGAGATGGGCTGCAAGGAGCTTGTGCGCGATAGCGAACCGGCGTTTGTTACACCTTCGTCTCCGGCAACCGACAGGGCGAAAGTCATTGACGAGCCAGCGACCGAAAGAGATACCTGCCCCGGGGCGCTTTGTTGGTCCGTTTTGAAGGCAACGGTAAGCGTCGAACCCGCGATAGTTCCGCTGATGGGAATTACAAATGGTGCAAAACCGGTCAACTTGCAGTCTCTGTCGTATTGCGGGACGTTTACTGATACAGCGCCGCTCACACTAATGCCGGCGTGGAAGAGCTCGGCCATCACTGATATGCCGTCCTCGTGAACTGTAACGCCGTTGCGACAGATCTTTGTACCGCTCGTCGTGCCGTTCCAAGTCCCCGTGAAATCGACGTTCTGCGCGGCTGCACGCGATGCGAAAAGAAGAACGCAACAGCATAGAAGCGAAGCACGCCCGGCGGACATGAGGGACCTCTTTCTGTTCGAGGGTTTGGTATCAGGAGTATGGAGCGTAGCGAGAGCGTGTCAAGCGGCCCGCGTGTGAGGGTGGCGGGCAGAACTTTGCGCTGAGTTTGCGGCAGCGCCCGTGAGCGCGCTGAACGGGCGGAACCTCCGAGTTGCGCAGTGGCGAGACGCGAGCGCGCATTAAGTGAAACTGCGATGCGAATGGCGGCTGTGGTGAGAAAAAAGCGAAGCGTGAGCTATCGAAGCGACGGGGCGGGCGGCGGCGGTGGGAAGCCGCGCCGCCGGCGCGCGGGGCCGCGGAGCCGATGTGCGGCCGACGAGAGGGCCGGAGGCGGATGTGCGGTGGCCGGCCCTCTCGTCGGACGCACATGGGCGGAGCGGCGGGAGGGCGGAGGCGCCGTGCCGCGGAGCGCACCTTCGGCGGCGTGGGGGCGCGGGCGGTGGCGCGGCCGAAGGTGCGCGGAGCGGCGGCGCGCGAGCCGAAGGCGAGCGCGCGCGGCGCGGCGAGGGGGAAACGTGAAGCGCCGATGCGTGTGGCAAAGACGGCGAGGCGCACCGCGACCAACGGGAGCGGTGCGCCGGTCATCCCGCTTGCGGCGCTAGGGAGACAGTTTGCTGCGCTCTCGGCAGAGCAGTAGGCCAACTGATGACGGAACCCCCGCGAGGTTGGGGCGCGGCGGCGCGAGCCGCGCCCCAACGAGCGGGGCGGGGGCCTGGGTGGGAGCCGCGGCGCAGTGCGCTGCGAAGCTGCGCACTGCGAGCAGCGCGCGGCGGACGCGCGGGCGGTGGGATGGGGGGCGCGCCGCCTGCGCTGCGCCCGCGGCGAGGGGGAAACGTGAAGCCGCGCAGCAGTTGCGGAGCGACGCAGCGCGCGGCGCAAAAGGGTTGGGCGGTGGACGGTGCGGGCGACGAGAAGCGTATGCGCCTAAGACTCGATTAGGCTGCGTGGCCCGCTTAAAAGTGATTCGCAGGGGGAAGCAGCAGCACGCGATGCCCGAGCGCGTGGAAACGCGCGGAGCCACGAAGCGGCGGGCCACGACAGCCTCAGTCGCGTCTTAGGCGCTGCCACAGGCGAGACACGTGCGGACGAAAGGGTTGCGGGGTGGAAAACGCGAACTTGGGAGACAGAGCCCCGCGGGCGGGTGGAGCGGCGCGGCGCGACAGTTGCCGCGCGCACGAACGCATTCCTTTTCGCGCGCGCCTGCAACTGGCGTGACGCGCCGCGGGGCGGGCGGGGCGGCCACTCGCGAGGAACCGGCGAGCCCGCGGGGACGGGTGGCGGGCAGCAAAAGTAATGTCATTCCTTTGAGGTCCCCCGGGGCGCGGGCGCGACGTTTGCCCGAGCGACACGTGGGGCACCACTACACACGCCCGCTGCAAACGGCGTGACCGCGCATGGGAGGGGGAAACGTGCAGGCGGAAGCGAAGGAACCGAACGACGCGGGCGGGCGTGCAGCCGCGGCGCTGTTTTTGCGGCTGGGCCGCGCCGTGATGTTCGCTCCGCTGTGCAAAAACAGTGACGCGGCGTGGGGGCGCGTGCTACCACCAGTAGAGCGCGCGCACATAGACGCCAGAGATTCGTGCGATGCGCGCGACGGCGCCGGCGTGTTCAAGCGCTGCAGCCGAAACCGCGATGAGCGGCACGACGGAGCGAGCAGTTGCGTGATGGGTGGGCTGTGGACGGAACATATAAAAAGCATGAGAAGCCACTATGAAGGTGACTGCGGGACGAGCGACCGTGCACCGTCGTGACTTAAAAGCGATGGGAGCTTAATCGCGTGCTCCCTCGCGTCGAACCGATCCTCCCGCAGCTGGTGAAGCAACTGCCTCGTGGTCCGCAGTGGGTGTACGAGTTGAAGTTCGATGGATTCCGCGGAACGTTGTATGTCGAGGGATCCCGCGGCCGCTTCTTGTCGAAGGCGATGAAGCCGCTGCGTCGCTTCGATTAACTCGCGAACGCGATCGCCGGCGAGCTCGCAGCCCGCGACGCAATCGTGGATGGTGAATCGTCGTCCTGGCGGAAGGTGTGCCGCAGTTCAATGCGCTGATGATGAATCGGGGAATCGCAAGCTACGTCGCGTTCGATCTGATGCGGCTCGATGGGCGTGATCTTCGGCAGTCGCCGCTGTGGCGTCGCAAGCGATCGCTTCGGAAGCTGGTGGATGGAACGAGCGTGGGATACGTGGAGCATGGTGATGATCCGCGGCTCCTCGAGGCGTTGTACGGATGGACCTAGAGGGAGTTGTCGCGAAGAGGCGCGGCGATCCCTATTCGCGCGAGACGCAGTGGTTGAAGGTGAAGCACGAGGGGTATTCACAGAAGGAAGGGCGGGCGGAACTTTTCCATCGTCGGCGCGCGTGATATCGACGGCGGGATGGGCGGTGGCGTAACGGACATTAGTCGCGACACCCTCCCCTACGCGCGCGGGCGGGAGCCGCGGCGCGACCGTTGCGGCGCGAGTCGGCGAGCGACAGCGAGCCGCGAGCATGCACCGGGCGTGACGCGGGGAGGGGGGGGGGGGGGCGGGTGGTCGTCGCGCTGCTCGTGCCACGTGCGCGGGTGGGAGCGGCGCGCCCGTTGCCGCGAGACCGGCTGTTTCATCGCGGACCGAGCATGCAACGGACGTGACGCGAGGGCGGGCGGGTGTCGCCGATCGCGCCGAACGTGCCACTCGCGGGGCCGGGAGCCGCGGCGCGACCCTTGCCAGCGACGCACGGCTGTTTTTCGCGGTGCAAGCGTGCAAGGGGCGTGACGCGGCGAGGGTGGGCGGGCGGGGTCGCGCGCGCTATTCGATCGCTGGGCATCGGAGATCGATCGCGGAGGACGTGGAGGTCATGCGCGATGGTTTTGCGATCGCTGGCGATGATTTCGCGTTGCGAGAGACTCTGCGCGAAGCGATCGCGCGCCGTAATCGCCCGCGGCGTCGTCGGCGTGATCTCGGGCCATGCCGACGTAATGCACGCCCGCGTCGCTTTGAAGCGATGAGGCGTGGTTTCGAGCCGGGACGACATCAATGGCAGAAGATTGGGCTGCGCGTGTCATTGATGGCGGAACGCTTTCAAGTCGGCGATGGTGGCTTCGCTGTGATGCTCGGTGATCGCTAAACGGCCCTCGGGGACGTGAAAATCGGCCGCGGGGGCTCGCCGGTGATGCCGGGGTACGATTTTTCGGCCGCGGGGCACTTTGCGGTAATGCCTGAGAAGGCCTAAATGATGCTCCGGGGAGTGTTTGTAAGCCCCCGGGAGCCGTTTTCGAGCCCGCCGCGGCCGATTTCGCGGCCGGGTCGCTTTTTAGTGGTGTGGGCGTTCGGTACCTTCTTCCCGGCTGCAGAGAGCGCGTGCGAGGTTGATGACGGAGACGATGGCGCCAGCGTCTTCAGTGAGGGGAAGCGCATTTAGCCCGGGACGATTTCGTGCACGCTAATCATGAGGTCGTGCGCGCGTGCGGCCCACTCGATGATTGCGCGGGAACTCGGCGCACCGAGCCGCCTCGCGGCGCCCGGCTTCGAGATGAAGACGAGACGACGCACGGGATGTCCATTGTCCTGCGCCATGATCGCTTTCAGAATGTCGCGTTCGAACTCCGAGGTCGGATTCCGGAGGCTCAACGCCACTTCGACGATTGTTGCCTCGTCGCGATAGTAGTAATCGACGCAGAGCTTGTTCGTCCCACAGATTGTCTGCTCGGCGTGATCGATGCCGAACGACGACGCAGCGCGGCGACGCAATTCGTGCATGAACGCCGCAGTTGCCCTGTCGCCCACGCCCGCACCCTTCTTCTCGAAGAACGTCGGATCCTCGAGGGCTAACTCTTGCGCGATCGCCAGAAGGCGTTGTGAGGCGCTATTCACTTCGGCTTCCGGGGTAGCGACTCGGACTCCCAGTTACGTAACGAGCAGGGCCGGTAGCTCCGACTGGGTAACAAGCTGCGGGACGGACTTTGTAACGAGCCGCTTTTGCAGCTGCGCTCGGGTGCCAGTTACGCCACAGCCGTGGAGCGCACCTCCCGAGAGGCCGTATTCGTTCGCAAAATGGAGGGCGAGCTTGATGAGTTGCGCCGTCTTCTCCATCTGCAGTGCTGCTGGGCCGCTCAGTGAGCTGAGCTTCGCGGGCTGGAACGTGGTCGCAAAGAGCTGCGTCGATGCCCAGGCATGGTACATGTCGTAGTTGGCGTCGTTTCGCTCTTTAATCTGCCAACCGGTGTCGCTGTTCACGGGGTCGAGCGCCGTCAAGAGAGGGAGCGGTGCCCACGGCGCGATATTCGCGCTGGCTTGCGCGTAGAAGTAGTCCCAGAAGACCCGGTGCGACCCCTTTGCGCCCGTCGGCGACTTGTACCCACGGACGATCTTTAACTCTTGCGATCCAACCACGCCTCGCTCGACATCAATGACCCAAGCCGTTGCTTTCACGTTTCCCATCCAGCCTCCGAACATCCCCAGGAGGGCGTTCGCGGCGAAGAATGAGCTGTAGTACAACGTTACTTGCGCCCAAGGCGCCGACACCGGCACAAGCATGTCGAATGCGCGGCGATAGTGCGCGAGCGCGAAGACAATCCATCGCTCCGCGGAATCTATGAGATTTGCTTGGTGGACTTGAAATTCCGTGGTGCCTTCGACCAGCTTGTGTGTGGATTTCGGCAGTGCGGCGTGGAAATGCGGCAGCGACTGCGACGTACCCGCGACTGACGAGCGGGAGGCACAGAAATGCTTCGCCTGCGGGAGGTCAAAGAGACTCATGCACCGAGCACCTGTTTCTTCATGAGCGCATAGAGGTCTTGCACGCCGGCCGATCCTTGGATCTTTCTAACGTTCTCTTCAGACAATGTCGACTTATCGATCTTGCTGAGATGGGCGCGAAGCTTCTCGGCCGACAGGTTCTGCATCGGTGTCTTCTCAAGAAGGTCTGATAGAACGCGAATGAGAGCCCTGAGCACGCGAGCTTTATAGAACGGAGACTGAGGGTTGCCCCATCCTTCAGGATCAAGTGAACGGATCGCGACGAAGAAACGTATGAAGAGCCCAACGTAATCTTCGAAGTCCGCATCGACTTTTTTCTTCAGCTGTCGGCTCACGAGGGTCTTGATTTCGGGCGCGAGGGAGCCTTGCTTGATGGTGACGTCCTTCTTTTCGCCTGTTAGATCGATGCCTACCGACTCGAAGGGGCTGTCGCTACGCGTTGCGAGCGCGAGCACGATGTCGACCGTCAGGATCATGCTGTGATCCTCGCTCCGCACGAGTCTCACGAGGTCCCAGCGCAGCGAAGATGGGACGCGGCGTTGGTTGTCGTTGATCTCAAGGAAGAGCGCGGCCATGTCTTCCTCAGTTCGCGACATGTGAATGACGCAGGGGTAGAGCGCCTCGACGGTCGAGTAGTTCTGCGCCCATAGGCGATGCTGCCCGTCGACCACGAGAAACTTTGGCTTCTGCGGGAACCGAAGACGGCCTTCCTCTCCGCGGAAGCTCTTGGCAGTCGTCGCAAGCGTGATCGCGTTCGGGAACGTTCGATTTGGCTCAAGGACAGTTCGCGCAATCTCCTTCGCGCGGTCGGTCTTCACGATGCGCTGGAATCCTTTCTGCGGGTCGGTGATGCGCCAAGAAGGGGTTGAATGTTTGAGAAGCCATCGCCCGGGCAGCGCCGTAAGGTACACGTCGGGGTCGGTGTGCAGAACGATTCCCGCGACATCTAGTGGCGGTTCCTTCTTCGATGACGCCTTTGCGCGTGTCGCCATGACTCTCCTCGCAGCGCGGATCAGTTTTTAATACGCGCTAGAACGCGGTCAACAAGTTCCTTTGCACCACGAACGTCTGAAGCACAATCGTAGATGAGGGAGAAGACATCTTCGTAAGCATGTCGCTTCTGCGGCGTCATCTTAGCGAGCGGAGTGGCCGACTTCGTTTTCTCCGCGGCTCGCGTCAGCTTCCTGCGAAGGATCGCAAGACGGTCATGAACGGTGTGAGCATCTTCGGACAGGACCGCTGGGTTGTTCGCGATCTTCTCGAGTGCGCCGAGTGATCCTTTCAGCGTCGAGATCAACGAGGAACGGGCCGCTGCGGTCACGGCGCCCTGCTGCAGAACTGTCAGGCCGTTTTCGATCTCTATGCTGAGGTTCTCCGCTCTCTTCATCATCTGCCGGTACTGCGAACGAAGGCGGCACCGGTTCCCGATGTCGCGGGCGATCGGGGCGAGATGATTCAGCACGTTCGCGACGTGAACGTTTTGTTCGTACTGATCGCGTCGCCCGTTTGGGATGATCCGGCTGTCGAGGATGTGAAACTCTCCGATCGCCCACGCGTTAAAGCGGCTCTCCACAAATATGCTCTCGACGATTGCGTCATCGCCGATCTGCATGTTTCCGCTTCTCAACCGAAGGCCCCGAATACCGAGATCTCGCGGGATCGCACCGAGATAGGCGTGATGCAGGATCCAGCCCTTCGCGGCTACCCCACCATCGACGGCCGGGATCGTCACGAGCTGGAGCTCGTCGGCCGCATCGATCATGCCGGGGCGCACTTCGATTGCGTCGCGGTGCGGACGATAGACGGGTCCTTCCCCGTTGATGAAGACGTGCAAGTCCGCCCGCGTTGGCAGGTCGCTAAGAAAGCGATTGATCTCAAGGCCATACTGAAAGTGTGGCGAGAACGGGACTGGCGCAACTTGGCTTATAAACTCTCGTACAGCGTCGGCGCTGAGTAGATCGTCTTTCCCGTGCCGCACGACTCCGCGAAGCTCGACCTCAAAGAACCGGTCGGGATAATCAGGGAGGGCGACAGTACGGTGCGACGTCGCCTCGCGGACAGCATCACCGAGCGTTCCATTAAAGTCGGATGAACGCAAGGACGACCGCAAGTAGCGGCAGTCCCAGCGAAGCTCACGGATTGGCTGACCCTGTCCAGTCCGGGAGCGAAAGAAGAGTTCTTGGCAATATCCGACGGCCGCAAGGCGGCCGACGCCGCGGAAGCCGCGCCGTTGCTTCCCGCGCTTCTGGCTCGCGCCGAATGCAGTCAGTCGCTTCACGAAATCAAGGCCGCCGAGACCTGTACCGTTGTCGCGGATACGGACGCTTCTCGCAGCCGTGTCGATCATGATGTCAACCCGGCCGGCCACGCTCTTCGAAAGGATGCCTTCCGCGCGGGCATCGTCGATAGCGTCGGCCGCGTTCTGGATGTACTCCCGGTATGCCGACAGCGGGTCGACATATAAGGACGAGCTGACGAGTTCAATGATGTCGACGCCGAGTACAACCTCGCTCGGACCCTCCTCCCAAGCCACCTCTCGGGAACGGAGCGCTTTCAACGCCGCGCTCACCCTGCGACCTGCCGCTTCCGGGCCGCCGGCATGCTCACCGGAGCCACCGGTTCATCATCGAAGTCATCGAGGCCCGCATCCTCCACCCGTTCCTCATCCACCACCGCCGGCGTAGAGAGTGCGCGCTGCTGTCGCCAGATCGCAGCCTCCGCATCTTTAGCGATCGGGAGATAAAACGGGAGCATGCGTTTCACAAGCGAGTTCGTCGTCTTCTTGTGCAGGCCCTTGAAGTCCCTCGGATTCGTGGATGACAGAAGTGTTACCAGTTCAGCGCGATCGTTGGCGGATAGTTTCTTGAAGTGCCGTTCGAACTCGGCAAACTCCGTCTCACCGCCGAGATGCTCGTACCAGTCGCGGTTGAAGATGAAGTGATGGGGGCGCAGCAGGATCGCTTGGAACTGGTCAGGCGTGTCACCGAACGCGCGTTTGAAGAAGTCCGGTTCCCCGCTCACGATTCCGTGCGTCGCCTGCAGGATGAGCTGCAGCGAGCGCAGTTGATACCGGGTCCAATTCTCGCCAACATGGGAGCGGTTCGGGAGGTTCGTAGGTTGGTACCGCATTGGGAACGACCAAATCCTAATTCCCAGTTCTTCGTTGAGGGTGACGTTCAGCCGCATGCGCTCGAAGAGGTCGGTAGGAGTGTCGTGGAAGTTGTAGAGCATGTAGTTCGACAACTCAGTCAGCTCAAACTCGTGAGCGTAGCGGATCGCCTTCTCGTAAGGCCCTTTCAAACCCAGATGATCGAATGCAATCCGAAGCGGCTTGATGCAGATGGACGACAGTTCTCGGAGGTACATCGGTGATTTGCATAGGATGCGAGCGTCAACTCCTTGGTTAAAGTCGACGCGGCGCTGTACTGGAACGCGACCCGTCCTGCTTAGCTTCGCCCCGGGTAGAAAGCCGAGATCGCGGATTTCCGCGATGAGTTCTTGGAAGCGAGGAGACGCCACCACATTGTTGTCCATCAGCACGAGGTCTTTTTTCACGCCGTAAAGTGCATCGATTCCTTGGACAATCGCAGTCAAGGATTCTGTATCACGCTGTGCGCCCTCGAGCTTCGGGACTCCGCAGAAGGAACACTTTCGAATACAACCTCGGGATGCGTAAGCGAAGTACGCGTCCCGGACCGGGTACTTGTAGTCGATCTGGTCGAGGATGCTGTAGTCGGGGATGAGGTCTTCAATCGCGGTCCCGTGCCGGTCGTCGGAGTAGAGCTCCTCTGAGTAGTCATCGAGTTGGAGGGATGTGGCCGGTGAATCCGCAAGGAGTCCGGCGATGAACCGAATGCCCCTCCACCTCGGCTCAGCGACGAAAAGTTCGTGCATGAGCGAGGCTGCGATGCCTCCGACGAACACGCGGTCGGCGTGCCCGTTCGCAACCTTCAACGCGAAGTCGATGCTCTGGGCGATTCGTGCGAACTCGAATGAGAAGAGTGTCGTCACGTAGATGCGATCCCAAGCCGTCGAGAGGACGGAGCGGTCTTCGCCCTTGATGAAGCGGACGTGGTCTCCCTTGCCGCGCGGCCCGTGGTACTGCGCAATCTTCATCAGCCCGAGCGGGGGGTATTTGTTCCGGTATCCCGGCTCGATGAGGAGGATGTTCTTGTTAGCCACGGTGAACCACCTTCAACGGTTTTTGCTTGCGACTTTTTCGGAGAATAACGACCGCTTGCTTCGCGCCACCCTCCCCCCCGAGACCCTGCAAGTCGCCGGTTGCGCTCCAATCGAGCTGCGGCAGAAAATCGGAGAGGACGGACACGAAATGTCGCCGGTCCCACTCCTGAGCGCGTGGATGCTCGATGTACAGGTCGCCTGCGAGCGCCATGAGGGCGTAGACACCGACACCCTTGTTCAGCAGGTGTTTCCTAGGTTTCGCCCAGGCATCCGACAGAACCTGCGCGACGGCAGCCCAGAACGCGAGCACGAGGCGGGCGACACTCTCCGGCGACTCGGTTTGGAGTATCCGGGTCTGGTTGAGGAACCGGCGAATTGCCTTCTGCATCGTTCGAAGCGACGCGCGCCGATGCATTCCCGATGTGGCAGAGCCGCCTAGGTCTAGCTCCCGGTACCACGGCGAGTCGGTGTCGTTGTGCAGATGGAACGCGATGAAGAGTTCCGGTCGCTCTTCCGCGAGGTTCGCCGCAAGAGTCGCGGCGTGAAAGTCGAGAAGGCTCGTGCTCAGGCCCTTTGCCTTGCTATTGATGGTGTTGAAGATCTCCATCTCCTCACGATCGGAGAGACCGAGGAAGCACATGAACGGCAATGAGATGTCGAGATCGCTAAGGTGGCCGAGACGGTGCTGGCAGTCCACCTGAGTCAAGAGTTTCCCGGCGTCCATCCGCAGTTCGAGCGAGGCGCCGCCGCGGTGTTTCACGATCTTCCAAGCGTCATCTTCCCGGGGGCGGGCGTTGAACGTGAGAGGAATGGTTGTGCTGCCGGGTCGTTGGATATAGTGGCGGAAATCGAGGCTGTGCTGGGGGTTGGGACGACGCTGATACCCGCGTTGCGTCTCTTCATCGAGGATGTCGGCATAGCTCACTGCAGCAAGCACGCGCGCGGGCGCGAAGCCGAGAAAAACGGCTCTCTCCGCCGACGCACCGAGGGCGCCCTGAAGCGTGACCTTCGTAGTTTTCCGCACTCGCGGAGGCGCTAAATTTGCAGCCAACGGCTGCAAGTTTCGCAGATCATGAATGCAGAAACAAGTGTCTGTTGAAAGGCCCAGGAAGGCACTGGCCAAGACTGTGATAAGCGCTGGCCGCGTGTGCATCCGGCCAAACATCGATGGGCCGACCGGTTAACTCCGCGTCGTCGCAGCGCTATCGACGCGCCTTCCGCGCAACGGGCTCGGGCTCGCAGCAGCCTCCCGCCTTCTTCAGTTTCGTCGCACGCGTCGCGTCTTTCTTCAGGTCCGGCACATCGGCGAAGCACGCGGTCAGGCAGTCGAGCAGCTTGCGGTGGAGCTCCGACTTCGCAGCCGCGAGCGAGTAGTACGTCCACAGGCTGCTCTTCCGAGTCGTGACGAGCGCGGAGCGCCGGAGATATGCGAGGTGCCGCGAGATCGTCGGCTGCGGCATGTCGAGGATCGTTACGAGATCGCCGACGCACATCTCCCCTTCGCGCAGCAGATGAAGGATGCGCAGGCGCGTCGGATCGGAGAATGCCGCGAACTTGTCGCTGATCGCTTGCGACGCCGCACGAGCCGCCATCGCTGGCGATTATAGGTGCGAACTGTATCCGCTTATGCGAATATGCGCCGCGCATGCGGGCGATCGTCAGCGAAGGAATCGGGAGCGCACTCCTCGTCGCCGCCGTCGTCGGCTCCGGGATCATGGGCGAGCGACTGTCTGGCGGAAATGTGGCGCTCGCGCTGCTCGCGAACAGCATCGCCACAGGCGCGGTGCTCGTGACGCTGATCTTCACGTTCGCGCCGATCTCCGGTGCGCACTTCAATCCGGCCGTGTCGCTCGCGGCGGCGCTGGAAGGTGGCTTTCCGTGGCGACGCGTTCCCGGCTACATCGTGGCGCAGCTGGTCGGCGCGATCGCCGGAGTCGTAGCGGCGCACGTGATGTTCGAGCATCCGCTGCTCGTCGTGTCGCATCACTCGCGCGTCGGGTTCGCGCAGCTGTTCAGCGAATTCCTCGCGACGTTCGGACTGCTCGTCGTCATCCACGGAACCGGCAAACGCGCGGCGGTCGTCCCGCTGACCGTCGCGGCCTACATCACCGCGGCGTATTGGTTCACCTCCAGCACGAGCTTCGCGAATCCAGCGGTGACGATCGCACGCGGCCTGACCGATACGTTCTCGGGCATCGAGCCGGCCGGCATTCCGGGCTTCATCATCGCGCAACTCCTCGGCGCGCTCGCGGCAACGCTTCTCTTCCGCTGGATCGGCAACGCCAACGACGAACACGCATTGAGGTGAGCATGAAGAAACGCGTCCTGTTCCTCTGCACGCACAACTCCGCCCGCAGTCAGATGGCCGAAGGGCTACTGCGCAAGATGGGCGGCGATCAATTCGAGGTGTTCAGTGCGGGCACCGAAGAGACGCGTGTGCATCCGCTCGCGACCGAGGCCATGCGCGAGATCGGAATCGACATCAGCAAGCATCGATCGAAGACGCTCGGCGAGTTCACCGGGCAGCAGTTCGATTACGTCATCACGGTCTGCGATCGTGCGAACGAAAGTTGCCCGATCTTCCCCGGCTCGACGGAGCGGATTCATTGGAGCTTCGATGACCCGAGCGCGGCGACGGGAACGGACGAACAGAAGCTTCGAGTGTTCGCGCAGATTCGAGACGCGATCCAGAACCGTCTGCGGATGTTCCAGACCATCGCCGCGCGAAGCTGACGATGGCCCGGAACGGAGCACGCGCGCAATTACGCACTCGCGGCGCTGCTGCAACCGCAACCGGACTTGCCCGCCGTCTTTGCGTCGGCGTCTTTCACGCAGCACGCATCCACGGCTTTCGGCGCCGGTCCTCCGCAGCACGCCGCAGCGAGCTTCACCTCGGGCAGGTTGTCGTGCAGGACCACGAACGCCTCCCACTCGTTGCCGTCGGGATCGTGTACCCACGTTTTGTCCTGCGTGGCATAGCAGCAGTCGGTCTGCATCTCGTCGCGGGTGATGAGGCCCGCTTCGGCCCACCGAGTGCGGAACGCGAGCACGTCATCGGTCGAACTCACCTGCAGCCCGAGATGCGAGAGCGCGCCGGCGTCCGCGAGACTCGGCACCTCGTTGAGCGCGAGATTCAGCGGCGGATTCTGCACGTCGAACTTCGCGTAGCCGGTGCGGACCTTCGACGGCTCGATACCGAGCATCTTGCGGTAGAAGTCGATGCTGCGCTCGACCTTGCGGACGTTGATTGAAACGTGGGCCTTGAGAACTTGAACCTCTGATGGCATGATCATCTCCTCATATTCGTTACGGCGAATGTGAACCGGAAGATAGTGCCACTCATTACATCTGTCAAGGCGAATATGACAAATTCTCGCGTGACGAAGTCGAAAACGACCGCTGAGGAGCTGGAAGCGCTGTTTCAGGCGCTCGGCGACCGGACGCGGCTGCGCTTGCTGAACCTGATGGCAGACGGCGAAGTCTGCGTCTGCTTCTTCGTCGAAGTGCTCGACGAGCCGCAACCGAAAATCTCGCGGCACCTCGCCTACCTGCGGAGCGCGGGACTGGTGAACACGTCGCGTGATGGGAAGTGGATCAGCTACTCGATCGCGCCGCCAGAGCATCCAACCGTTCGAGCGGCATTCGACGCAGTGATGGCGACATTCAAAGAGGATCGCGAACTGCAACGCGATCGCGCCGCGCTCGCCCGGTCGTGCTGCTCGCCGCGCGTTCCCGAGCAACTGCGCCGCGCGCCCCGGCCGGCTATCGCAAACGCGGAGCACGTCGCGACGTAGCCGGCTGGCGGTGAGAAGGGAGCCGCGGACGTAGCCACGCAGCTCCCCGCTCCGTTACGTGGTGAGGTAGTGATAGACCTGATTGATGCGCGCGATTGCGACGCGGAGATGCGCGCGGACCTTCTTGCTGCCGGCGCGGCGGCGTGCCGCCTGAAGGTCGCGCATTGCCTGCTCGAGAAGCCACAGGATTTCGTCCATGATGCGTCTCCTTCATGATTGCAGGCGGATTCCCGCGGCTTGAATCTTCTCGTAGACCCACTCCGGCAGGCAGAGATCGAGCTTGTCCGCGCGGCAGTTGGAGTGACAGATGATCGTCGCGACTTGGAAGCAGCGCGGGAAGTCGAACGTCGTCGAGGGGTAGTAGAAAACGGGGTCGATGCCGTGCCGCTGGCAGATGTCGAGCGTGAGCGCGATCCCGGCATCGACCTGCGGCTCATCGAGTTGTGCGAAGTGGTGGAATCCGCGCCAGTCATAGCTGATGTGCGGGCCGTTGTAGATCGTGTTCGGCGTGTTCATTCCGAAGGCGTAGAGGCGATCGCCGTCGAGGTCCAGCGCGAGCTCGTTTGCGAATTCGATCGCGACGGATGATTTGTCGTAGCGGCCGTTCGTGCCTTTGATGCCGAGATGAAAAATCCAGCCGGCGTCATCGAAGGTCTTGTAGATCGTGCCATCGCGATCGACGAGCCACGGAGCGCCGACGCGATCGGCGTTGTTGTTCCAGCCGTCGATCGACGTGGTTGCTTTGCCGGGACGACCGGAGACGGGCGTGTGCATCGTGCGGCCGGCCGTGCCGTGCCAGACGACGAACTTTTTGTCGGTGATGTCCGCGAACCACTGGCCGCGTTTGAGCGGGTAGTTGGTGATGTTCATGTTCCCTCCCAAGTGGTGGAGCGCGCGAAGCGCGCGCCCCACCGGTCAACTGCGTGGATGGTTAGATGTCCTTACCGGCTTTGAACTTCGACGACGGGCGCTTGTTGCTCGCGTCCGCGGTGCGCTGGTCTTTGCCGGCTTTGAAGTCGCGCTCCATCTGGTTCTCCTCGGTGATGTGGCGCGCGGCGTGGCGGCGGCCACCGAAGCGGCGAGGCGACGGATAGCTGATCGTCTCGACGACGGTGAACTGCGGCCAGCGGCGCGCTTCACGTTGGGAGATGAAGCGGCCCGACGTGGCGCTGCGAGCGACTTTGCGAATGGTGCGCATCGCCGCTCCTCAGAGGTCCTTGCCCGCCTTGAAGTCGGCGGTGATGTCCGGCGCGGACGCGGCCAGCGCGTCGAGCGCCTGATTGAACATCACGATCGCCGCGCGCCAGGTGGACGGGATCAGCGGCAGCGTGCTGATGACCGCTAATAGCGGCTTGACGCTGTTGTAGATCTTCACGACGCGCTGCAGTCGGCCGACCGGCGTTTCCTGCACGAGCGTGTTTTCCTGCTCCATCTCCTTCTGGAGATTGCGCAGGCTCGCATCGACCGTGCGTTTGTTGGCTTTGATGTGCGACTCGGACGCCACTGTGGTGTTGAGTTCTTTCGGATTGGTGCTCATGTGGTAGTTCCCCTTTCAAGGAATCTCAGTCGTGTTTGTGAAGTGAAGAGAGGCCGTTAGCGGGCAGGCCGGCGACGCGACGACTTGCGCAGTCGTGCGACGGCGGCGGCTCGCTTGGTCGGCCGCGGAACCGGAGGATGCTCGGCCGTGCAACCGATGACGGGCACGTTGAGACCGACGCTCGACCATGCTTGCGCGATCGTCCGCTGCACGCCGCCGCCGTGGCCGTACAACTCGCCGGCGATATCGACGGTGGCTTGCGTGAAGTCCGCGAAGTCCGCCTCGGGCTTGAGGCGTTCGGTGAGGGCGACGTACCAGATTTTCCCGAGCACGTTCCACGTCTCGCCACCGAGCGCGATTGCCGCGAGGTAGAAGCCGTGGTTGAGAATGCCCGAGTTGATATGGACGCCGCCGTTGTCGTCGGTGGTTTGAACGTAGTCGCGCATGTGCGCGGGCTGCGGGTCACGGCCGATGACCGGATCGTCATAGGCGGTGCCCGGCGCAGCGAGCGAACGAACGGCTACGCCATCGATGGCGGGACCGAGGATTTCTGCGCCGATGAGCCAGTCCGCACGGTCCGCCGTCTGGCCGAGCAACCATTGCTTGACCATGGACCCGAACGCGTCGGAAAGATGCTCGTTAAGCGCACCTGTCTGGCCGTGATAGCCGAGAGCCGCGGCGAACTGCGTGACGCCGTGCGTGAGCTCATGGGCGATGACATCGACGGATGCGGTGAATCGAACGAAGATTCGTCCATCGGCGTGGCCGTAGACCATCTGCCGACCGTTCCAGAGCGCGTTTTCGAAGTCCGTCCCGTAGTGCACGGTGGAATCGAGACGCATTCCGCGGCCGTCGATGGAGACACGTCCGAAGACTTGCGCGAAAAAATCGTACGTCGAGCCGCTCCCGTCGTAGGCCTCATTGACCTCGACATCCGTTCCGCGCGTTTTGTGCTCGCTCATCACGAGCTTCCCGGGCAGACGGAGGGTGTGGTTCGCGGTGTAGACGTTGCGACGTTTCCGCGTTGATGCTGGCGCAGTTGCCGCTGCGGAAGGCCGTTCGATGAGCGTAGCCGCTCGGCTCGTCGCGAGCTCGCGCATGTGCTCGAGCGTCGTGCGGGCGGAGCCGCTTGCCTCATCCGTGGTGTGTTCGGCGACCCTCGTCAGAATGTGAGGAGGGATGACGCCGCAGATGAAGTTGTGCGGTATGGTTCCCATGACACAGGTGCTCCTTGTCTTGATCGGCGAGGGGGTTTTCGTGTGTCCGACCCGGGCCGCGTCTAGACCACGCGGCTCGGAGTCGTCACGAACCCGCCCCCTCGTGATCGACGGTGGGGAGCAGCCGCGGCGTGGGCACGCCGATGCCGGGGGCCGGAACCACCTTCTTGAGCGCCGCGGGCGTCTTCGGGCGGCCACGGCGGCCGAGATCGCGCTTCATGTTCGCGACGAGCGCGGCGACGGTGGCGCTGTTCGGATCACGCGCAACGCCTTTGGCGATGTCGTAGACCTGCAGCGACTGCGTCGCGAGTGTGGCCTTGCGCGAATCCATCGTGTGTTTGAGGTTCTTCGCGAAGGCGTCCACTTTGTCGCGCACGGGGCGGAAAGCGTCGAGGAACTGCAGCGTGTCGCGTGCGTCGTTCACGTTGAGTTTGTTCACGGCTTGAAGTTCCGGAGTCTGTTCGACGGCCGCCGTGACGGTGGCGAGGAACTCGTTCGGAACGTTCAGGCGGGAGCGAACGAGATTCGCGGTGGAGACGTGAGCCGCCTCCAGCTTCGGAATGATCTTCGCGATCTCGTCGAGCGCCGCCATGAACTCGGCTGCGACCTGCTGGTAGTGGGTGATGGTGGGAGTGACGGTATCGGTCGGGGGTGCGCCAGTCGGCGGCTCGACCGCTGCTGCTTCTGCGGTGGTGGCTCTTGTGGTAGCCATACACCTTCTCCTTTCCCACCGTGCCGCACGCTACGCGCGGACGGCTACGGCGGTGACTGCTGTTACCAGCCACCATCTCGGCCGAGACGAGGCGGGCAAGAGTTGCTGCAGCAACCGGGATGAAGCGGGACCGGACCTGTAAGTAAGATACGTCACGCTCAGCAATAGTATCGTTACCAAATTGTAACGAGGCGCAATTATTTGTCCCCCGCCTTGATTCTTAAAGACTTAATTTTAGGCGGCTTATCCGTCTTTTTGTGGCGACTCAGCGCACAAGTTTGAGAAGCCGTTCATCTCAGAAATGAGAACTCTTCCGCCTGAATAGGGAAACTTTGGCACGTGAGCGCTCGATCTCTCCGGGTAGGGAAATGCCCTGAAGCGACACCCTTACAGGGTAAGGGATTGTTGTACCTGCTCGGTCGTTTTCGAGCAGTATCGACGCGGGGTACTCCCGCTTTGGACCAGCTTCGGGCGCGGTGAGCGGGCGGCGCTTCGGGCGGTGGAAATCCCCGGGGGTGGGAAGCCCGGCGCGACCGTTGCGCCAGCAACGGGCGTGACGGGCGGGGGGCCGACGGAAAAATCTACGGGCGGTGGAGACCCTCGGCGGGGCGGGCAGCGCGGCGCGGCCGTTGCCCCGCAACGGACGTGACGCGCGGGGGGCGCGCGGCCGATTCCACCAGGAGTAGAGCCCCTCGGAAGCGGCTCACCAGTTCGGTTGCACCTGCCCGCATCGTGGACAAATGTCACCGGGGTCCGGGGGGTACATGCATATCTCGCAGAACATCGGATCGTTGTATCGGAGCGCGAGCGCGCTTGTCTCGCAAATCGAACGGTACGCGAGCTCTAACGCGCCTGCCGGCGTCGGAGCGTGACAGAGGCATCCCGTTTCGTTGTTCTTGTCGTCGGCCATCCCGAGCGACACGTTCCAGTTTCGGAAGTAGTCATCGAACGAGAGAACGAGCGCGGTCACAAACCATCCATTAGGCAGAGGCCCGTACCATTCAAGTTCGGCGATCGTCCAGCAGTTCCCCGGCCTCCTGATGGAAAGTGGATCGATGGCACTTTCACCCGACACGCGAGCAGGTGAAAGCGACGCGCGCGCAGAAACAAGTGACCGCGCCTCAAGTTCAACTGTCCTCAAGTTGAGATTAAAGCGACGCGCGATCACTTTCACTGTCCTCCAGACGAGAAGCGAGCGACGCGCGATCACTTTCATGTGAGCGGCCGTCGCATGAAAGCGACCGGCGATCACTTAAAAGCGAAAACGCCAGTTGCGTGAGCCGATCGGCGCGCACCATCACCTCACCTGCCCGCGCGATGCGCCGCCGCGCGCCGCCAGCTGCGGAACCGCCGCGCGAACCTGCGATCCCGTTCGACGAGTTCGACGAGTGCCCGGAGAAGATCATCGGTCCCGCCGTCGTACGCCACGTCTAGCGTGCGTATGAATGAAGCTGCGCGCGACTTGCTTGTCTCGCGGTCGGAGGCACGCACCGCAACGGTGGTCGAGATCAATGCGTTAACGTCGATCGACGCGCCGCGGAACCTGTGCAGCGGACGAATCGGCGCCCCGACCGGATCAGGCTTCATGAGAAGCGGCGCGTGTGTGAGCTTGCTCGTTCTCCAATCCCTGAAGCGATCGGCGACGCGCTGCGCGCGCTCGACGTGCGCGACGGCGGCGACTAGAAAGGCTGTGAAAGATGAGCCGAAATGCGCGCCCGCGATCTCGCTGATGAAGCTGTAAGCGTCAACCTTTGGGTTAGCGCGCGCGAGCTTGCGCAGCGCTATGCACGCCTCGATGGCTAGTTGCGGGTCCATCGTGTGGCCGGGTTTTAGCTGAATGAGCGCGTATCTCAACTGCGCCGCCTATCTGATGATGGTTGCGCGGCTGGCTGGTAGACGGTGAGCACGAGACGGCCCGGCTCTTCGCTCACGGCCGTGTATTTCGCGCCGATGCTGAACCCGGCCGCCGCAATCCACTCTCCCGAGATCAGAAGCAATGGCGCGCGCACGCCCGCACCGCGCGGCTTATTGAGCACGGTGTGTTCGTGAACGCTCGGTTTCGCAGGGCGTTGCACGGTCTACCCCTCGGCGACACCGTGAGCGCGCGAGCGCCGCGCGACCTGGTGCTGCGGCGCAGCGAGCGCCAACCGCAGCGCGCTGCTCACGCTCGGCTGCTGTTCGTCGGGTTGACCCTGCTGCAGCTTCGCGGGATGCGTTGTTGTGATCAGCAGCGCGCCGGGCTGCGCGACCACGTAGACGCACATGTCCGGCTTGAACCCGAGCCGAGCGAGCCACCGGCCACGAATCCGCAGCATCGGCACGAAATCGCGATAACGAACCTCAAACCGCGTCAGCGTGAACATGCGGACATCACGGTCTCGCCGGTGACGTTTGAACTGTTCCGGGACGACCACGTTAGCTTTGCTCTTGCGCTTCTCTGCGCGCGCCAGTTTTGCCGCAAGCTCGGGCCGAACCAGCGCTGCGGATGCGACGCTCCCTCGCGATGGTTGCGCCGCCGCGTCGCGCAACGTGTCGCGATCGCAGACGGCTAATCTGCCGAACGACGCGCCGCACCGTTTGCGCAACGCTCGCCATTGCGGGCCGGTCAACGCGGCTTTGATGTCGTTTAGCGGCCATTGGTCGAATGCGTGCTCGAGAAGCTGGCCGCGGCTGATACGTGGCTCGCGATCGGTTCCTGCATCGATCGTGACTGCGCGCCACTTGATTGCTGCGTCCATCGTTGCGAGCGGCCATCCGAGAAGCGCTGCCGCTTCATCGACCGTGACGGCCCCGCCGTCGTGTACAAAGATCGCGCGAACGTTCGCGGCTTCATCGGGGTTAAGCACGGTTCCCTCCTCTTTGCGGCGCATGCTCGTATCCGGCTATGCCCGCGGCGTAACGTCTTGTTCTTCCGGCCAGTCGAGCGCGATGCTGTAGTCCTCGATGGCGTCGGCTAGTTCGTCGTGATGAGCAACCATGTAGTCATCCAGCGCCCGCGCTGCGATCGTGTCGACCGGCACGCCTTCGCGCTCCGCGCAGTGGTCGAGCATCTGAAGGTGATAGCGCGAGACGCGGAGAGTGATGGGCCGTGTCCACAGAACAGGTGGAAGGATCGCTTGCGCGTCCTCGCCTAACGCTTCCTCGATCGCGACAACCTGCCAGCGCAAGCGAGCCAGCTTCGCGACTTCATGGAGCGGCAATCGTTCGCCGCTGCATGTGTCGGATGTCTCCACATCGCCGGCCGCAATCGCGACTTTGATCTCAGCGACGGTGCAGCGGAGCATCGTGGCCGCTGCCCTCTTGGTGACGTACGGGTCGCGATGTAGGAAGATGGCTCGGATGGACTCGACGAGGGCACTTGCGAGCATGACTCGGGCTCCCCTAAATATGCAGCACACTATATATCGGGAACCGAAAAGAGTCAATGCAAATGAGGAGGCATGACGGCGCCGCTGAACATTCAGAAGGTCTTCGGCGAGCGGCTGCGCGAAGTGCGGCTGAAGCGCAAGCTGACGCAGGTGCAAGTCGCGGAGCGCTCGGGCCTCTTCCAGAATCACATCAGCCTTCTGGAGAACGGCGGTTACATGCCGACGCTCGAAACGATCCTCAAACTGTCGGCTGCGATCGGCTGCAAACCTACGGACCTGCTGACGCCTTTTAACGCTGCCGATCTGCGCTCGCTGCTGGAAAAGTGAGGCGCGAAAACGCGTGCTCAGCACGCGCCGCGAAGCACCAAACGGCGAATGTTCCACGGAAGAAACGTGTATGCTTGTGCAGCTTGTGATCGTCACAAGCATCGTCACAAGGTACGGCAGTTGTGGCGATAAGTGCTGTGTTATGAGGCGGTTAATCCACAGGGCGTAGAGACCAACCCCTCTACAGACCCGCGACCCGCGGCCTGTCACGCCGGAGGTCGCGGGTTCGAGCCCCGTCGGCCCCGCCAAATCGAAGTACTTGAATTGGCCGCCACTTGGGCGGCTTTCGTGTTTCTTCCCATTCGTCGCGGAACAGCGGCCCACAGGCGGCGGATGTCTTGCTTCCCCTGTGAGTGTGCAGCCCTATCAGAACCTCAGCGGCAACTCGGGCGTCGTGGAGTTCAAGAACCAGCTGGATTTCATCATCGTTCGGTTTCGTGACGGTGATCTGTATGCGTACACCGCTGAGAGAGTCGGTCGCGATCACGTCGAAGAAATGAAGCGTCTCGCGATTGCCGGCGAAGGATTGAGCACCTACATCACGCAGCATCGTGATGTGTGGAACGGCTATGTCAGATACGACCCAGTCGTCCACGGTGACCTCGACTAGGTAGGGATTCTCCCCTTTGACCAGAGAACGCCGCGGAGGATGCGCCGTGGGGTGAGCGATACTTCTGTTCATGAGAAAAACCGGCGCGATCTTCGTTCTGCTTCTGGCCTTTGCATCCTCCGCGGCGGCGGAGACGTTTCTCTCTGTCTCCGACATCCACTTCGATCCGTTTGCAGATCCGGCGCTCGTGGCGAAGTTGGAAGCGGCGCCGGTAGGTGACTGGGAGGCCATCCTGGCCTCTTCCACGACGACCACGTTCTCCTCCTATGGCAGCGACATCAACGACGCGCTGCTGCGATCGGCGATCGGGGAGATGAAGAAGCAGATACCGTCGCCGGCGTTCGTGCTGATCTCGGGCGATTTTCTCGCGCACAAGTTCCAGGAGACGTACCAGCAATACGCGACCGACAAGAGTCAGACCGCCTTCACGGCATTCGTGACGAAGACCATCGCGTATGTCACCGCGGTGTTGCGGAAGGCGTATCCCGACACGCCGGTCTATCCGGCGCTCGGCAATAACGACTCGGATTGCGGCGACTATGCGATCGCGCCGAACAGCGTCTTTCTCGCGAACGTCCGGAACGTCTGGAAGCCGTTGGTCCGCTCGCGCTCATTCGATCGCCGCTTTAAGACCGGCGGCTACTATCACGCTGACGTTCGTACGCTGAAGAACGTCCGCGTCATCGTCCTTAATACGAACTTCTTCTCGACCAATTACAAGAATCCGTGTGGTACGCCCGGGCCCGATCCAGGTCTGCAGCAACTGGCGTGGCTCGAGGCGGAACTCGATCTGGCGCGCCGCGAAGGGAAGCAGGTGTGGCTGCTGTTCCACATCCCGCCCGGCATCGATGTCTTCGACACCCTGCAGTACGGCGGGAGTTGTCCGAACCTGAAAACGCAGACGTTCTGGAAGGACGAATACGAGAAGAAATACCTGAAGATCACCGCCGCGCACCGCAAGACGATCCTCGGATCGTTCGCCGGCCACACACATCAGGATGAATTCCGTTTTGCCAGCGGGCGCTTCATTCACATCACGCCTTCCGTGACGCCGGTCTTCGGAAACAATCCGGCGTTCGAGATCGTCGACGTGACCCGTGCCGGCGCGATCACCGGCTACACCGCCTACCACCTGCCGAATGTTGCGCTGCCGTGGTCGCGCGAGTATTCGTTCGATGAGGCGTATGCGAAACGGGCCTACACGGCCGCCACACTGTCCGAGATTGAGAGGGCAATCGGCAGCGACGCGGCGATCCGAACGAAATACTTCGATTACTACTCGTCCGGCGCTTCGAAAGCCTCCGCCGATGCGTTAGCGAAATGGCGAGGCTACTGGTGCGGGCTGCAGACAATACCGGCGGCGGCGCTCACATCCTGCGCGTGCGCGCTATGAGTGCCGCGCTCGTGTGACGCTCACATCCGCAGTGCGATCACCATTGCCACTCCAATCACGGCGTAGAGCGCGCGGTAACGTTCCTGGAGACGGGAGACGCTGGCGAAGGTCAGCCCTTGTTTGAGAGCCTCTGCGGACCAGAAAAGTTGAACGGCAAACAGCGCGACCACAGCAGCGAGCGGGCGCGGAAGAACGCCGTTGAGCGCCAACAGGGACAGGAGGATCTGGGCCGCTGTGAAAAGGACCAGGCTCGCCGCGAACGTGCGACGCGGGCCGAAGATCACGGCGTTCGTCCGGATGCCGTTTACTGCGTCGCCCTCATGGTCGCGGATCTCCTGGGTCAAGTGACCGGCCGCGAAGATCAGGCCGAAGAATGTAGCGATGGTGAGTCCGCGGCGGTCGATGACGTGTCCGAGCGAGTAGCCGAGGAGGAAGTGAAGCGTACCTCCGGCCAGATGGTTTATCGAATTCAGGAGCGGTTTGCTTTTCCAGTCGAAGTGGGGGAGCGAGTAGAGAGCGCTCAGGATGGCAACTGCCAGCGCCAGGCCGAGCGTTACCGGACCGAGGTGCGTGAAGAGGATGAGACTCAGAACGAGCAGTGCCGCCGTCAGGCCGGCCATCTCGGCGCGTCCGACACCTCTGGCCGTAAATACACGGTCGGCTTTGTTCGGGTCGGCCAGATCCATCGTCAGACCGGACCAGTCATTCAGCATGAAGATGTGCGTCACCAGCAAGATGTTGGCGGCGATGAGAGTCGCCAGCGAAGTCAGCTCGAACGCTCCCGCGTGGTGGATCGCGAAGACCGCGCCCAGCAGCGGCGAGCCCTGGAGAACGAGGATGTCCTGCGGGCGCAGGCAGGAAAAGTAGCGAAGAGCGGAAGTCTTAACCGTGGGGAGTGGCATTCGGGGAGTGTTCGTATTCCTCATAAAGTCTGAGCCAAAGCGCGTAGCCCGCATCCTCAGACCAGTAGTATCGCGCGACCGACGCGGTGAGGTCGTTATGGTAGAGGAGCGGCGGATTCATTCGGATGAGAGCGAAGTCGTTCCGGGCCAGTTCGCGCAGCACTGTGCGGATCAGTTCTGGGTCGGGTGATGAGTTTCCGAGCAGCTTCGCCACGGACACCCAGATCTGCTGCTCCGGAATGGCTGTTTGCATTCGCGACTCCGGCAGCGTCAGCTCGCAGCCGGCGCGACGCAGATCGGGGAGGCGCAGGATTGGGATCAGCGGCGTTTTCCGGTAGTAGACCCATACGCGATCATCATTAATCAGTGGACGAAGCGCATCGCAAAGGGCACGGCCGGCGGGTGGACGGACCTGGGATAGCAGCATGATCACGTGCATCTGAATGGCGATGTCGGTCGGGTTTGGATCGCTGCCCGGATCGAGACACTGATAGTTTTCTCTCGGCGCGAGCCACGAGCGGTACAGACCTTCGCGAGTCCGGTATCGATCAATCGTGGCCAGGGCAGCGGTCAGCCGGCTGCGATCGGACGCGGGTGCGATGCGCCAAACCAGCGCCGTGTCGTCCGTGTCGGGCGTGATGACGCAGCCGAGGGTGCCGATGCCGGGAGCGTCGGGGAGACCGTGGTAGCGCACCAGACCGCCGGACTCAATCTGACGCGTGAGGTGCAGCCGGGCACGTTGCAGAGTGTCGTTGAGACCAGCGTTGGCCGCGATGGGGTCTAGCAGATCGACGAGGAGAGCGGTCAAGAACGTGTTCATCTCCTGACGCGGCTCATGAAACCGAGGCTCGCTGGTGAACGCGGTGAGCCAGTAACCCGGCGCCTGCTGGTGCGCGCGAAGCCGCGCCGCAGCTTGCCGGAAATCGGCGAGGTTGGGAAGCGCTGCCTTCCGTACGGTCAGCGTGCGCTCGTCGAGGTACTGTCCCTCTCCCTCGGCGAACGGCCACACGAAAGCCGTCAGATGGTGCTCGCCGGGAGCGAGGGCGGCCGTGTCAAGCGGAATTCGCCACCCCGACGGACTGGCTTCCGGCAGCATGCGGCGGACGTCTGCGCGATCGAAGAAGGTGCTGGCAGTGACGCTCTGCCGGCCGTCGATCATGACCGACACTTGCGCAGGTGTAGCGTCGCCGGCCAGCGCCCAGCCGGCTGCGAAGGCTTCCTCCCCAGCGATGATCGTGGAAGCCGCCCGGCCATTGCGCTCGATCCCATCAAAACTCCCGCGCACCGGGACCGCCAAATCGGCGGGCGCCAGCCCATGTCGGAAGGACGCGATGAAGGGCGCGTTCCGCCAGTGCCACGCCGCCCGCAGATCGTGGTACTGCCAACCTCGGTCATTGGCATAGATCGGATCGTCGATCGAGCCTGAGTACGCGAAGGCACCAATGGCTTCGATGGCGACGGACACGCCGACGGCAATCAGGAAGCTCACTCGTCCAATGCCGCGCAGCGCCGTAACCACCGGCACGAGCATCCACATGAGGAACGGCAGGAGGTCAGTCATGTAGCGCGGACCCCAGGAGAGGCCGCCGCGCCAGTCGGCCTTCGCATAGAGAAGAATGTGGAGGACTACAGCGACGCTAATGGCCAGGGTGAGATTCCGTTCTTCGCGATCGCGCGGAACGTATCGCCAGACCAGAACGACAAACACCAGGAACGGCGAGAAGACCAGCAATCCTCGGGTCGGGCTGACCAGCACTCCCGCGATGCCTTCAAACAACGGGTGCGCGAAGAATTGCGCGTGTCCGAGCAGCCCATACCCGCCCGCGACATTTCCCGACACGCGGACGTTGTAGACCATCACCACCAGCATCGGCAGAGCTGCTGCCGCGGCGAGCAGCGCCGCCCGGCGCCGGCCTGCCCAATAGAGTCCGCAGATCCCCAGCGCCGCCGCGAGGATGACATCCGGCGGGCGGTTGGCGGCGATGAGCCCGAACAGCAGTCCCGCCGCAAGCGTGCGAGGAGCGGTGCACGGCGCGGTGAGGAAAAGCAGCGCGCCGATCACCATGAGCTCGGCCATCCCGTGCTGCCACAACGCCTGGCTTCCAATCACCCACGTGGTCGTGCCGAACGCATAGGCCAGCGTGAGAAGCAGTGCGATCGACGCCTTCGCCCGTCGCCGCAGCAACAGGAAGAGCAGCGACGCGGAGAGTGCGGCGATGAGCGACGCGCAGAGCTTCTCCATGACTCTTGCGATGCGATCCAACCGAGCATCCGACCAACCTCGCAGATGCAGGTAAGCCACTGCCGGGATGTAGAGCGGCGCGATCAACACCGGCACGACGATTGGGTAAAGCGAGAAGGTGTGGCGGCCTGGCCGATGCACGATCCAGAACGCCCCATCGCCTCGTCCCTGCGCCGCGACCTTCTCGATCGGATCGAAAAAGATGGTGTGGTACTGCAGGATCGCAAACGGGAGGTAGCGCGCCGGGTAGGTATCACCGGCGGTGATCGCACGGAGATTTGCGTTGTAGATCAGCAGACAGCACAGCCCGATCACGACGCTGGCGCGCACTCCGTCGCTGTCGCGTTGGTTCGTTTTGGGATGAGCGCGGGGCAACTCACCGGCGGTTGAAGTTTTGGAATCGAACACCGAGGACGGCGGAGACTACTACACGGAGCAACACGATGTTCTGGATACACTGCGCCGCATGAAGCTCACGACTCCATACGGCGGTGCACTCATCGATCGACTCGTGCACGGCGAAGAGCGCACGGCGCTGGCCGCGTACGCGGCGTCGCTCCCATCGATCCAACTCTCCGCACGCGAGCAATGCGACCTCGAGTTGCTCGCCACCGGCGCTTTCTCGCCGCTTGACCGCTTTCTCGGATCCGACGACTACGAGCGCGTGCTCGCAGAGATGCGTCTCTCGGACGGGACGCTCTGGCCGATTCCTGTCACGCTTTCTGTCGACGCCGGCGCGCCGGTCGCGCTGGACAGCGACATCGTCCTCCGCAGCGCAAAGAACGAGATCCTCGCCGTCCTCACGGTCGAGGAGATCTACCAATGGGACCGGAGCGAAGCGGCCGCGCGCATCGCCGGCACGAAGGACCACAGACATCCGCTCGTTGCGGAGATGCAGCGGTGGGGCAAGTTCAACGTCTCCGGAACTCTGCGCGTCCTCGCACTCCCAACGCCACCCGATTTCCGCGAACTGCGGCGGACACCGGCCGAGGTGCGCGCGGCGCTCGAACGTCTCGGACACGAAAATGTCGTCGCCTTCCAGACACGCAACCCGATGCATCGCGCGCACGAGGAGCTGACCAGGCGCGCGATCGACGCCGTCGGCGGCTCGCTGCTCCTTCATCCCGTCGTCGGCCTCACCAAGCCGGGCGACGTCGATCACTACACGCGCGTCCGCACCTACAAGGCTCTGACCGAGCATCACTTCCCACGCGACCGCGTGCTGCTATCGTTGCTGCCACTGGCCATGCGCATGGCCGGACCGCGCGAAGCGGCGTGGCACGCGATCATTCGGCGCAACTTCGGCGCAAGCCACTTCATCGTCGGACGCGATCACGCCAGCCCCGGCGTCGATTCCTCCGGCCAACCGTTCTACGGACCCTACGACGCGCAGGAGCTCGTGGCGCAGCACGGCGATGAGATCGGCGTGCGGATGGTACCGTTCCAGGAACTCGTCTACCTCGTCAACGAAGATCGCTACGAGGAAGCATCGCGCGTTCCACCGGGAGCCGCCACGCGCTCGATCTCCGGCACGCAGGTACGCGACGAGTACCTCGCCGCCGGCGTACCGCTGCCGCCCTGGTTCACGCGCCCTGAAGTTGCGACGATCCTCGCCGACAGCCATCCGCCGCGGCACCGCCAGGGCGTATGCATCTGGTTCACCGGTCTCTCCGGCGCGGGGAAGTCGACGACCGCCGAGATGCTCGTCGCGCTGCTACTCGAGAACGGTCGTCAATCGACGCTGCTCGACGGCGACGTAGTTCGCACACATCTCTCCAAAGGGCTCGGCTTCTCGAAAGAGGACCGCGATTCGAACATCCTCCGCATCGGCTTCGTGGCATCCGAGGTCGTGCGCCACGGCGGAGTGGCCGTCTGCGCCGCGGTGAGTCCGTATCGCGTCACTCGCGATCAGGTGCGCTCCATGATCGGCGCGGAACGCTTCATCGAAGTTTTCGTCGACACCCCGATTGAGGTTTGCGAGACGCGTGACGTGAAGGGTATGTACGCGCAGGCGCGCCGCGGCGTCATCAAGGGATTCACCGGTATCGACGATCCGTACGAGCCTCCGCTGATGCCGGAAATCACCCTTCACACCACAACCGCCACCGCAGACGAAAACGCCCGCCGGATCCTGGCCGTCCTGCGCGAACGCGGCTACGTATACGCGTGACTCCGCCTCGTCATTGATGTTCTGGATACACCGCGCCTATGCGCAAATGGATCGCTCTTCTCCTTTTCTCCGCCGTCGCCGTCACGATCAGCGCCGCGCCGCCGGCAGATGTGCACGCCGCCATCCGCCAATACCGTGAAGCGCTGAAGTCGAAAGACCTGGCCACGCTCGACGCGATCTGGTCCGACGACTACGTCTTCGTCAACGGCCACGGCCAGCTCCGAACAAAAGCAGACCGCATCGCCGACATCCGCTCCGGCGCCTCGTCCATCGACTCGATCACGCACGAGGAAGCGCCCATGGTGAAGACGCACGGAAAGACGACTCTGGTCCTCTCGCGCGTAACCATCGTCGGCACCTACAGCGGCCGCAAAGTCGCCCACGACTTCCGCAGCCTCCACGTCTGGATCAACGAGGACGGGCGGTGGCGGTTGGTGTTCAACCAGCTCACGGCGGTGGAGTAGTTTTCTCCCTCCCGGGCGCTGCCCTTCCCACCATTCGAGCATCGGGCATTTGCGAGCCGGCGGACGCTTCTCCGCGTTATTGCTAGACTGACGCCTCTCCACAATCAGTTTACTTCGGGCAGGTGCTTCGGGGTTCGCGTGAACAGAGCGCATCGGCTGAACCTTTGGATCGCGCAGGTGCGCCATCGCTGGCAGCAGCGCGGGGAGAATTACGTCACGCCGTCCGTCTTACTTTTTGCTGACCGTCGCAGGGGTATCACTGCCGTTGCAGCGATCGTCATAACCATGCTTTCGACTTTGGTGACGTACCCGACCGGTCGGCGGACAACTCCGATCGAAGCGTTGTCACGCAGCTTCGCCAAGCTGCATTACCGGCTCATCGACGGTCGTTTGAGCGGATTGCCGTACCGGCCAATCAACAGGACAGCTTCCGCTTTCTCGGTGGGCTTTCCCGCCGCGGCAGCCACCGCGCTTGATGGCGGAGCCGATCCTCACACGCTCGGTCTCGTCCTGCTTCTGAATGGCAGGCCGGCCGGTGCCGTCGACGCGCTCGAGCAAGCGTCGGAAGCGCAACCGCAGAATGCGTTACTGCTGAGCGACCTGAGCGCGGCATATTACGCCCGGGCCAAAAGCCGTAATTTTCCTCCCGACTATGCCGCAGCGTTGGACGCGGCAGAGCGCTCATGGCGTCTTCGCCCCACGCCTGAAGGAGCGTGGAACCGTGCGCTGGCGATTGAGGGTTTTCACGCGATCGATGCGGCGCAACAGGCGTGGAGCGATTTTCTAGGTATCGAATCCGATTCCAGTTGGCGTGCCGAGGCCGGGCAGCGCCGGGCTGCATTGCGAGTGCGAACCGAATTGGATGGATGGCGCAGCATCGAGCCGGAATTGCAGAAGTGGCTCGACCACGACGACGCCGCCATCTCCCGTGCCGTCCACCGGTTTCCGGCCCCTGCATTCGCCTATCTCGAAGATACGTTGCTGCCGCGATGGGCCAGATCGCCTGCCGACGAGAACCTCCGGCGGTTGGGTCGCGTCATCGCTTCGGCGCTTGCGACAGACGGTGATTTATTCGCGAAGGATACGTTCGATGCAATCGATGTTGCCTGTCGCGATCGCCCAGGATGTAGCGCGATGGCACGGGCACACGCGCGCTACGCCGATGGACGTGATCTCGTTGAGGCCAAGGCGTACGCAAACGCTGCCGATGCGTTCGAGCAGTCGGCCGCCGATCTCGAGAGGTTTCGCAGCCCCTACGCGCTTGCGGCACGCGTTCGACTGAGCGCATGTCTGCTGTACGAGAACCGTTTTGCAGAGGCAGGCCGCATCGCAGGTGCGGTCATCACGGAAACCGGAAGCCGCCACTATCGGATTGTGCTCGGGCGATGCCGGTCGCAGGCGGGATTGGTGAAGCTTCACGAGGCTCGCCCCGAAGAGAGCATCGCGCAGTATGCCGCCGCGCGCCAGCTCTTCATCGACGCTCGCAATACACCGGGTCTCAGTTCGACCGAACTCCTGCTCGCTAACGCCTGCCAATATGCGGGCGACCGCGATGTGGCCATGACGCATCGGCTTGCCTGCCTCGACGCGATGCGTAAAAGCGGCGACAACAGACAATTGGCGCTGGCGCTCTTCGAAGCAGGCACGGGCCTCTCCTCGGCGGGATGGCTTACCGCGGCCGATTTCGTGCTAGCCGAATCCGAACGCGAGGCGGCGAAGCGTGGCCGTTTCGACATTGCGGCGCTGGCGTCGATGTGGAGGTCGACGATTTCGTCGCGGCGCGGCAAGCTCTCGGACGCCAGCGAGCAGTCGCGTCAGGCGAGTGACTATTCGAATCGGATGACGGATCCGGGCTCGCGTGCGCTGGTTGCAGCGAGCGCGAGCCAGGTGACGGTGTCCTCCTCGCAGAAAGTGACGGCGGCGATCCATTTCTTCGAACAGGCGGGAAATAGCGCCTGGCTTCCGCAGTTACTGCGCGAGCGTGCGCTTCTCGCGGAAAAGGACGGTGACCTTCTCGCCGCGGAAGCCGACTATCGCCGCGCCATCGATATCACCGAGCAGACGCTCGACAACGCCGCGCCGGCGACCATGCGCGACGGATTCGCAACCGATACGCGCGCAAACTACGAAGACCTGATACGGCTGCTGCTCGCGCGGCAAGCGCCGCGGGAGGCTCTCGGCTACGCCGAGCGTGCGCGGCTGATCGGACAAAAAGCGGCTGCAGACCGCGACTTGTCGAAGGTCATCAGCGCCATTCGGCCGTCAACCGCGGTCGCAGTGTTCGAGATTCAGGGCCACACGGTGATCGTCTGGCTGATCGAGCATCATTCGATCGCGTTCTTCAGAATGCCGGCCAGCAGCGTTGCCGATCTCGCCGCCGCATCCAGTCGCCAGGCACTCGCGCGCTCCTACGACATCCTGATGCGCGGTTGGATCTCCCGCGTTCCGGCGGAATCCGATCTGGTCATCGTCCCGCCGCCGGCGTTGGCCGGTGTTCCATTCGCGGCGCTTCTGAACCGCGACAGCGGCCGCGCGGTCGTCGATGACTACGCCATCAGCGTCGCTCCAAGTCTTGCATCGCTGGGAGAGCCGTCCGTGACCTTGTCGGCATCCGACCCCATTCTCATCGTGGGGGACCCGCGGTATCGCGATCTGCCTCTTCTTCCGCGATCGAGAAAGGAGGCGACAGGCATCGCGCGGCGCTACGCTCATCCGACCGTTCTTCTCGGCGATGCGGCGACTGCGGGCAACGTGGCGCGGCAACTTGGGAACGCGACTGTTTTTCAATTCGGGGGTCACGCCGTTTCGAACGATTACGCCCCCGAGATGTCCAGCCTGCTTCTGGCGCCCGAGGGGGATGGCGACTCTCGCATCTACGTTCATGAACTGCTGGCCCGCCCGCTGCCGCTGAAGCTCGTCGTCCTTTCCGGCTGCAGCACCGCCAAGAGCTCCGGCAGCGTGCGCGGCACGCTCACCATTAGTCGCGCGTTCATCGACGGAGGAGCGAGAGCGGTCGTCGGGACCCTGTGGCCCGTCTCGGACGATGCGGCGGCCGCCTTCTCCATGTCACTACACGATGCATTGGCTCACGGCACCGATCTGGCGCGCGCCACGCGCTGGGCGCAACTCCACGTTCGTTCGATCACGAGCGGCGACACGAGTTGGGCCGCGTTCTGTCTTCTCCTCGGAAACGCTTCTCACAAGGAGGTTCATCCTGATGCCTAAGATATTAAAGTTAGCCTTCACCGGAAATGCCGTTTTAACCCCGGAGTATCCGGAGAACCTGCAACCCATTGACGGGCCGCTCTACGCGGTGATGCCCGGAGCCAGACGGGTTCGACAATCGGATTTTCCGAACAACCAAATCAACGCGCAGCTTGCCTTTCTCACCTTTCCCTACCGGAACCTGGTGGTGGAGGTGGCTGATGATCGCGATGCCGACTACAAACATCCCGACATCAGGGATACGAAGACCGGACTCTGTTTTCTCCAGCGGGAACACCTTTTCATCTCTCCCCATCCGCTCGAAAATAAATTGACGTTCGACGACAGCGCTGCGACGGATTTCCCCACCAAGACCTCTACGGGCGTGAAGTATGTGGCGCAATGGAGCCATTTTGCGGATGGTGGCGGGTCGGCTCTCAAGAAGGGTTTTTTGTCCGGCGACGGCGACTACGTTCGGGTTCAGATCGACGGAGGCGAGGTGTCGGCTTCGTTTGTCGGCGAGCCGATCGCACTGATTGACTTCGACTATGGCCAAAACTCCGATAAGCGAGCGTATGCGCAGGAGATCGTGATCACAATGACCTACCCGGATGAGACGGAGTTCTTTCAATTGCAATCTAGGCCCTTCACTGGCGAAGCGCCCGGGCCATCGGCCCTCAAGTTCTATTGGTACGATTCCCCGGAGATCAAGATTCTCTTCGGTAATGGCTCGCTCGCTTCCATCAACAGCGTCCTGAGCGGATCGTTCGCCGGCAATAATCACGAAGGAGACTACGACCTCGAATTCGAAGTGCTCTATAACGTCGTTGATGTCAAGCCTGATCAACTGGGCCGGCTTCCTCTTCCACAGATCGTGAGCAGCGAGATCTTGCATGTTCCCTGCGTCGCTTCGATGGTCTCGCCTCCAAAATCCACTGAGACACCAACGACGTTGGCGCTTCCAAAAGCAAGCGCTGCGTCGGGCCTTACTCAAGCGCCGCGCGAGCCTGGAGAGCCCCGCCGGAGGCCGTCGTCCAGGACGTCGGTGCTTCCTAAAGCGCAAGCGGCGCTGGGCAAATCCCAAGCGCTGCGTGAGCCGGGAGCATCTCGGCCGCGAGGGAGGAAACCATGACGGAAACGAACGATAAGAGCTTAAAGGATCTCTCCGCTTCCATTCACGAGAAGTTGCGCGAATTCGACGCGGGCTATGGGGACTTTGACGCGAAGGCACGGTTTGATCTTGCCGAAGAAGTCGCCACGTTCGGTTCCGCTCCAGGCGGCTCCAGCCCCATCGTGCCAGTGCCGAAGCACCTCCTTGATCTGGTCAACGCCACGAACCAGATCGTCAGCTTCATCCTGGATGACACGACGCATTTCGGAACCGGCATTCTCGTCGGACCGGGATACGTGCTGACGGCCTCGCACCTCTTTTTCGAGAGGACGACCAGGAAACTGACTGATTCGACCCGTCTCCCGCGCATCACCGCAGAAGTGCAAACAACGAGGATCGGCAGCACTCTGATGCCGGGTGAAACGATTTCGTCGCCGCTCTATCAACCGGACACAAATGACTGGCTGATCGATCCGCCGATCAAGGACGGGGTCGCACAGCGCGAACTCTTCAACCTCGACTTCGCCATCGTCAAGCTGAAAGAATCGCTTGGCGACGATATGGTTGGGAAGTTGAAGAGAGGTTGGTTCAAGATCCCCACCGCGGATGCGGCGGAGGTTTTAACCGCCGGCCTTGGATTCCGAATCCTTCAGTTTCTCGACCGAGGTCCACTGCTCACGTCCGCCGGCTTCGTGCATAAGGTCAACCCTAACGGGATGCGCGTCCTTCACACCGCCTCGACGGCGCAGTCGGCCTCCGGAGCACCGCTCCTGAGCGACGAAGGCAACCTGCTTGGCATCCACGTCAGTGGATGTCCGTCGAACGAACTTCCGAAATTCAACCGGGCCATTCCGATCCGGCGGATTGCCGAGATCATTGACGAGCCCGACGCCAACGGCGACACGATTCGTGATCGGCTGCAATCGTAAGTAAGTGAATGGAGGGCGGGAAGCAAAGAGCTCGTCCTCCATTCCTCTCAGCGGTGGAACTCACCGATTGAACTGCTTCGCCACGTAGTCGTAGAACGCTTGCTGACCCTTCTTTGAGAAATTCAACACGACCTGCACCTCGCGGCCGCGGGGCGCTTTCTTGATGCAGCCCTGCTTCGGTCCCAGGGTCGTGTCGATGGCGAGCTTCATCGTCGTTGGTGGTTCGAAGAACTTCTGATTCGCGAGCCAGCAGGTGGTGACGACGTCCCACATGTCGTAGAAGGTTTCGTAGCTCACCAGCATGTAGCTCTCGAAGGCCAGCTCGGAGTAGCGGGAGCCGTTGCTTGCCTGTACGGCCAGCGTCTTCATGAAACTAGTCGTGATGGCGGCGCGGTTGGTCATGTCCAGCGGGAACTGGATGATGGGACAGGTCGTGTTCTTGAAGACCCAGTCGACGGAGACGGCGTCCCAGAAGGCGTTCCATTCGGCGCAGTTGTTCCAGGGCGGGGTCGGGACGGTAGTTGGATCGAGGTTGCCGGGGACGTTGATCGCGCCGCCCATCCAGATGATCTGTTCGATCTTTGACGCCAGCGCAGGCGACTTCTGGAGCAGATTCATGATCGGCGTGAAGGGGCAGGTCACGAGCAGCGTCACGTTGCCGGCGGCGTTTTCCATCAGCGACTGCAGGAGCGCGTCGCCGTCGGGGAAGGGCGGCCAGGCCGGATTGATCGGGAACGGTTTCAGGCAGTTGATGGCTGACTCGCGGACGCAATCGCTGCGGTACTGCCATGGGAACGGGTTCCATCCGCGCGCGCTGCTCAGGCCCATCGGGATGTCCGTGCGGCCGATGTAGCTCATGACTTGCCAGGCGGTCTGCATCGCCGCGGAGTCGATGCAATCGGCGTTGACGATGATCGCGCCGAGGAGGTTGATGCCGGGCATGGTGGTGAGGAGAACCTGCGAAATGTACTCGTCGATCGCGGCGTCGTGCACAAGGATCACGTCCATGGGATGCTCCTTCTGAATTTTTGGGTGGATTTGCATCCTAACATTCTTGCGGGCCGAGGCAACGCGCTTTAGGATGGCGTGAATCCCGGACAACGTGCGAAAGGCGGACCCATGACGCGAATCCCTGTGCTCATCGACACCGACGTCGACATCGACGATTGGATGGCCATCCTCTATCTCTCGATGCATCCGGACGTCGACCTGCGCGGCATCACTGTCACCGGCGTCGGCGCGTGTCACCTCACGCCGGGCACGCGCAACGCGCTCAATCTCCTGCAGCTCACCGGCAAACCGGACGTGCCGGTGGCGAAGGGGACCAGCGCGCCGCTCAGCTACAGCAACGTCTTTCCGACATCGATCCGCGGACCGATCGACGCCGTCTACAACGTGCCGCTTCCGGCGAATCCGAACGGGCCGGTGAGCGAGAGTGCCGTCGATTTTCTGCGCGCGACGCTGATGGTCTCTGCCACGCCAATGACCATCCTCGGCATCGGCGGCGGCACAAACCTCGGAACCCTCCTACACACCTATCCCGATGTCGCGCCGAAGATCGAGCGCATCGTCATGATGGGCGGCGCGGTTTACGTTCCGGGCAACGTCGCCGTCGTCGATCCCGACTACACGAACCAGGTGGCCGAGTGGAACTTCTTCCTCGATCCGCTGGGCGGGCAGTACATGTTCGACTCGGGCGTGCCGGTCACGCTCATTCCGCTCGACGCCTCCGATCACGTGCCGCTGAACCTGCCGTTCTACGATCGCATCCAGCAGCGCCACACCACGCCGCAGGCAACGTTCATCTACCAGACGCTCACGGCCGATATCCCGTTCGTGCAGAGCGGCAGTTTCTTTTTCTGGGATCCGCTCGCCGCGGCGGTTCTCACTGATCCCGCCCTCGCAAGCGGAAAGACGCTCAAGCTGCGCGTCGTGCAGGAGCTGGATGAGGAAGCCGATCACTCCGGACAGCTGGTCGAAGATCCGGATGGTGCGTCGATCAACGTGATGCTCGACGCGGACGCCGATGCGTTCTACGACCTCTTTCTCAATGTCATCAATAGCTAAGGAGAACGCATGAGCACATCGCACGCGATCGTCTTCTACGTCAATGGAAACCGGGTCGAGATCGGCGATCCCGATCCGACCACGCTGCTCATCGATTGGCTTCGCGGCGATGCCATCGGGCTTACCGGCACGAAACTGTCGTGCGGTGAGGGTGGCTGCGGCGCGTGTACGGTCATGCTCTCGCGTTGGGAGCCGGAGGAACGGCGCGTGGTCGAGACCGCGATCAATTCGTGTCTGCGTCCGCTCTGTTCGCTCGACGGCGCGATGATCACGACCACCGAAGGGATCGGAAGCACGCGCGAGAAACTTGATCCGGTGCAGTACGCGATCGCGGCCAACAACGGATCGCAGTGCGGCTTCTGCACGCCCGGGTTTGTGATGAACATGTTCACGTTCCTGCGCAACAATCCGAAGCCCGAGCAGCAGCAGATCGAAGATTTGTTCGACGGCCATCTCTGCCGCTGCACCGGCTACCGCCCGATCCTCGAGGGGATGAAGAGCTTCGCGGTCGATTTCAAGAAGCACAACACGTATTCGACGAATCACCGCTGCTTCGCTGACGTGCCGATCGAGCAGCACTTGCCGGGACCGCGTCCGGCGCTGGAGTTTCCGCCGGAGCTGATCGAGTACGCGAACAGGATGTCGTCGCTCGAAAGTGGCGGCCGAGGATATCGGTGGTTTCGTCCGGCGACGCTTGAAGAGGCGCAAGAGATCAAAGCGGAAAACGGCGGCAACTCAAAAAACGTGAAGCTCGTCGTCGGCAACACGTCGATCGGTATTTACAAAGCCGACGTGGCCGACCCGCACGTTCTCATCGACATCCACGCCATCCCGAACCTCCTCGGGTTCCGCGATTCCGACAGCGGTCTCGAAGTCGGTGCCGCGGAGTCGCTGCAGAACGTGATCGATGAGCTCCAGCGCGTCATCGCGAAGAAGCCGAAGGAGAAGACGCGCGGCTTCGCGGCCTTCCGCACGCATTTGCTCGATGTCGCCAATCTGCAGGTGCGCAACATCGGTTCGATCGGCGGCAACGTGATGATGACGCGGGCGCAGGCGGAGACCGATTCGCCGTTTCCGTCGGACGTCTACCTCGTGCTCGAAACGCTCGGCGCATCGATCACGATCGCGTCGCGCGATTACGACGGAGGGAGCAAGAGCTTCGCGATGGCCGATCTGCCGCCCGTGTCGAAGCTTCCCGCGGACGCCATCGCCCAGTCGTTCCACATTCCGTACTCGCAGGCGGGCGATGAGATCGAGACGTTCAAGATCGCGTATCGCGATCAGAACGCGCACGCCATCGTCAACGCCGGCTTCGTCGTCCGGCTCGACAGGAAAGGTGTCGTCGAGAGCGCCACGATTCTCTACGGCGGCCTCGCGGCGCTTCCGTCGCGCATGACGAAAACCGAGAAGGCGATCACCGGCTCGAAGTGGAACGACGCGACGCTGCAGAAAGCGCTCGACGTCCTCGGCCACGAAGCCGCGAAGGTGATCATTCCGATGCCGGGCACGAACTTTCTGCCCGACGGCTATCGCGAGTCGCTCACAGAAACGCTCTTCTACAAATTCTTCCTGCACGTCGCGAACGAGCGCTTCCCGAAAGAGGTCGAGCCTGAGAATCGCTCGGGCGGCGAAGTGTTCGTGCGCCCGCTTTCCGGCGGCACGCAGACCGTCAGCGTCTATCACCAGGAGCGGCCGGTCGGGGAGCCGATCCTCAAGACCACCGCGTTCGTGCAGGCAGCCGGCGAACAGAAATACACGCAGGACATCCCGCTTCCGCCGCACGGCTACGACTCTGCGTTCGTCATCAGCGAGATCGCCAGCGGCACGTTCCGTTACAAGAAAAACGCGCAGGCGGTTTTGAAAGCGGCGCAGGAAAAATTCGACGGCGTCGTAGCCTACATCGACGCCGACGATGTCCCGAACAAAAAGAATCCCTACCTCGGGCTCGGCGGAGACGACGTCGTTTTCGCTGTCAATCAACAGATCATCTGCTGGGGCCAGCCGATCGGCCTGGTCGTGGCGAAGGATCGCTGGACCGCGCAACGCGCCGCGTACTTTATTCAGACCGAGATGATCGACTTCAAGCCGGTGAAGCCGGTGCTCACCATCGACGAAGCGGTCGCGCACAAAGATTTCTTCACAGATCAGCCGAACAACGAGCACATCCCGTACATCACGCGCAAAGGAAGCGACGAGAAGTGGTTGAAGAATCCGTCCAGGCCGATGAAGGGATGTGAAGTCGTCGAAGGGGAGATGGGCAACGAGGCGCAGGAACATTTCTACATGGAGACACAGGGCGCGCTGGCGCTGCCGGACGCGCAGGGCGTCATGACCATCTACTCGGGAACGCAGCAGGGATCGTCGGTGCAGTCGTCGGTCGCGCAGCTGCTCGAGATCGAGAACAGCGCCGTCACCGTCTTTCAGCGTCCGCTCGGCGGCGGATTCGGCGGCAAGCAGGCGCGCCCGCTGGTGATCAATCCCGCGCCCGCCATCGCCGCGTGGATTCTGAATCGTCCCGTTCGTCTGATCCTCGACCGCAATACCGACATGAACGTGACCGGCAAGCGCCATCCGTATCAGGGCCACTTCCACGCCACGTTCACGAAGAAAGGCGAGATCAAAGGCTACAAGGTTCAGCTCTACTCCAACGGCGGATCGACGTACGACCTCAGCTTCCCGGTCATGGATCTTTCGCAGCAGCATTCCGACGGCGCGTACTTCGTGCCGACGTGGCATAGCCGCGGAGACGTGACGCGCACGAACAACGCCAGCAATACCGCGTTCCGCAGTTTTGGCGTGGTGCAGGCCACGCTGATCTGCGAGGAGGCGATCGAGAAAATCGCGCACGCGTGCGGGATGCGCGCCGAGGATGTGCGGTGGAAGAACATGTACCAGGATGGAACGAGGAAGAAGTTCCAATCGACGCCGTACGCGCAGGAGCTCGATCAGTGCAACATCCGCGATCTCTGGAAGCGGCTGATGAAATCGTCCGACTTCGAGAAGCGCCGCGATGCCGTCGATAAATTCAATAAGAAGAATCGCTGGCGCAAGCGCGGTCTGACGATGATCCCGCTCAAGTACGGCGTCGGCTATCAACCGCGCCTGCTCGATCAGGGCGTCGCCTACGTCGTCGCCTACGCCACCGACGGTAGCGTGATGCTGCAGCACGGCGGCGCGGAGTCGGGCCAGGGCATCGACACGAAGATGATGCAGATCGCCGCGGAAACCCTTGGCATCGACATGAACATCATCCGCGTCGCCCAAACGTCGACCGACACGATGCCGAATGCAACGCCAACCGCGGCGTCGTCAGGATCCGATCTCTTCGGCGGCGCAGTGCGCAATGCCTGTCTCGAGCTGCGCGCCCGGCTCGAGCAGTACTGCAAGGAGAACAAGGTCAAGGGGTGGCGGACGAATTGGAAGAAACTCTGGCCGTCGATCGTCGGCGGCGCGTACGCGGCGCGCGTGAACCTCGCCGTGGACGGTTTCTACAACACGCCGCTGATCGGCGACGTCGAAGGCGACAATCAGTACGGACGCGCGTTCCTCTACTTCGTCTACGCCGCCGGCGCGAGTGAAGTCGAGATCGATGTGCTCACCGGCGAAACGACCGTGCTCCGCTCCGACATCCTCATCGACATCGGTCACAGCCTCAATCCCTGCCTCGACGTCGGTCAGGTCGAAGGCGCGTTCGTGCAGGGACTCGGACTCATGACGACGGAGCAGATGATGTACGAACCCGACGGCCGCCTCTATTCGAACGGCACCTGGGAGTACAAACCGCCCTGCTCGAAGTCCATTCCGGTCGACCTGCGCGTGACCATCGCCAAAGGCGGCGATCCGAACCAGACCAATTCCGCGGTCATGTCGTCGCGCGGCATCGGCGAGCCGCCGCTCGTCTTGTCGACATCCGCCTTCTTCGCGATCAAGCAAGCCATCATGGCCGCCCGACGCGATCAGGGCGACAACACATGGTTCGCGATGCCCGCACCCGCAACGGTCGGACGTGTGCAGAGCAACTGCAACGTGGGACGAGCTTCGATGCGCTTATGACGCGATCACCGTTGCGTCGAGCGCTACCGCTGCGAGGCGGTGGATGACGCGTTCGTGCGGGACGACGTCGTCAATCCAGACTTCGACGCAGTCTGCGGAGTCGATGCCGGCGCGGGCGGCGGCGACGCGTCCGTAACGCGTGACCGGGACAAAGACGAAGCCGGAGACGAGAGGGGCGTGGCAGACGCCGCGTTCACGCAGCGCGAGGACTTCGTGCAGACGGAGTACGAACGGCGGCGAGGCTTCGAATGTGATGTCGACATCGCCGCCGCGCCGCACGACCTGCGAGACAGTGATGTCCCGCAGGCCGTTGATGCGCGCATTGACCTCGCGCAAGGCGAGCATGCGCGGATGCATTACGGTTGGAAGGTGGGGGCGACGTTCATCCAGTCGCTGAGCGTCTTCAGCATGTCGTCGTCCCAGAACGGACCGCCTGGCGGCATCTGCGGCTGTTCCGATCCGTCGAGGCGCGCGTAAACATGGCGCGCGTTGGCGTGATCGGGATAGTCGCCGTCGCCTGCCGGGTCGGACATGTAGTCGAAGTCATTGAGTTTTACGCCCATTCGCGCCATGTGTTTGATCGAGGGCTGCGTAAAGAGTGGCACTACGTCCGCTGCGAATGATCCAGCCATATGTTCTCCTTCAGTGAACGGATTTCGTCGGTTGTCCGCCGAGGGCGGTATTGCGGCCAAAGGCGTGGGTGAGCTCGCTGCGGCGCTTCAGCGCAACCTTGTTGGAAGCGGAGCCGGGGAAGGCCTCCTGGAGCAGGTAGCTGAAATCGGTGCTGTACGTAAACGACGAATCGGTCGCCAGCGTGTGGCAATACATGCAGCTCGAGTCGTTCGTCTTCGGTCCCATCAGGTACGTTTCCATGGTCGCGTTCGCGAGGTCGTGCGGAATCTGGCCGGCGCCCTGATTGATCAGCGTTCCCTTCTTCAGCACTTGCGCTGGTTTGCCTTTGATGTAGGGCACGGATGGCCACTGCGTGCTGACGAGCTGGTAGTACTGCCAGACCGATCCCATGGCCGCGAGTTTCTGCTGCACCTGCGCGTTGATGTCGGTCGCCTTTACCTTCGCGACCGAATCGTCGGCGACCACCATCTGCGTCGGCGGGGTCTGTTTCACGCGCGGATCGCCGCTCCATCCGCCTTTCGGAGCCTTTGGTTGCAGGTTCGGCGGACATTGCGCGGCGGGGCAGGCGGGGTTGTTGAATGAAGGAGTAGGGCCGGAGTAGTTGTCCACCTGCTCGAAAGTCGACCAGATCCACTGCGGCGCATTCTTCGTCTTGTGAGCGATGTGCAGCCCGACCAGTCCCATCGTGTACTGCTTGCAAAGAAACTTGCCGGTCTTCTCTTTGTTGGGCCAGGCGATTTCGACGGTACGCGTGTGATAGCGCGGGCTCGGCGCCGGAAGAATTCTCCACGCTGCTTTGACTTCGATCGGGCCCATCGTTTTGTCATCATTCGAACCGACCGGCTGGAAGTTGACGTCGGCTTTCAGGTTGCGGCTGTCCCAGAACTTGTTCGCGTTGATGAAGTTGAATTCGTCTTCGTTCATGCGCAATTCGTAGCGCACGAAGGAACCGTTCTGGTCGATGAGCGGCGCGAACGTGCCGGCCTGCAGAAACTCCTGCGCGGTATTCGCATCCTTCATGATCATCCGCAGCACCGGCATCCTGGCCTCGGCGGCGTCATGCGCGTCGAGCGAGTCGCAGCCGGGCAGCGGATCGAGCGGGCAGTTCCACCCGGCCGGCTCGATACCGGAGTGCGAGTCGCCGCGGAAGACTGCCCAATCGGGTTTGTACGTTTCCCAAACGGTCGGGCCGTAATCGCCGGACGGAAGCGGCTTGCCGCAATCGCGCGCGGCGCCGTTCTGCAGATTGCACGGTCCCGATCCGCTGGTCGAGTTGGACGCCGGCCAGTTCAGCGCGAGAAAGATGTTCCACGAGTAAATGTCGAAGTTTGCCTGGCGATTGAAGTCTCCGGGATCGGGCAGAACGACGTCGTAGGGGATCTCGCAACTGTAGTTGACCGGTGGCCGCAGCACGTCGGGAGGCTGCGGTTGCTGCGCATTGGCAGAACGGGAACTTGTCGCAACGCCGATGGACGCGACTGCGACGACCGAGGCAATCACAAGACACCACGAGGATGAGCGCATGGATCTCCTTCAAATTTGAGATGCCGATGGGTTGTGACTGAAGCTCCGGAACTATACCTCTCTACATGCCGGACCTTACACGGCCTGCGCCACGATTGGTGCGGCCGCGGGCGTTCGTCTCCGCAGAATCGCGGCGGAGATCAGCGTCACGATCAGCCCGACCGGGAACGGTTCGATGAAGGTCATGGCGGAGTTCATGATCGGGTTTTTGAGCATCTCTTTCATCTTGTCCATCTGCGCCTTCTTCTCGGCGATGGCAGAGTCCGAGGCGCCCTTCGCGCGCATCGTGTCGATTTCGTGGGTGGCCCACTTGTCCATGTGGCCCTGGGCGAATTCGGGCATCAACTTGAAGTAGATGAGCTCCCACGACGCGACGTAGAAGACGCACGAGATCAGCGTGATGAGGATGCCGACGCTGAAGCCGCGGCCGAAGGTGATGGTGCCGCCGGCGTTTTCGCGGTACGAGCGGATGCCGAAGAAGACCAGCAGGAATGACAGGAAGATGGCGGTGTAGCCGAAGATCTCGCCGTTATCGAAATTGATCGTCCCATTCTTCATGAGTGGGAGCGTGAGAAACATCAGGGCCGAGGAGATGACGCCGGAGATGAGGCCGAAGACGATGACGATTCTTTTCATTTGGTGTTTCCTTTCGCGGCGCAAGGTACGGCCGAAGCGAGGTGTCGCGCAGTCGCCCGTTCGGGTGATTTTGGGGTAATCGAAAGTATGAATCAGGGGATGAGCCCGAGATCTTTGGCTTTTTGCACGGCCTGGACGCGGCGATTGACCTGCATCTTCTCGAAGAGACGCGAGGAGTGCGTTTTCACGGTGTTCTCGGAGACGAAGAGCTTCTCGCCGATCTCGCGGTTGCTCAGTCCCTGCGCGATGAGCGCGAGGATCTCGTGTTCACGCGCGGTCAGGCCGACTTCTTTCAACTTGTCAGCGTTCATCACGAACGGGGCGTCCATGCGCACCGGCACCTCGCGGATGACCACTACTTCCTTCGCGCGCGTCCACCGCAGTCCGAAGTAGATGCCGAGGACGGTGAAGATGACCGCGATCAGCCCGCCGTAGATTTCCGATGAATATTCGTGGACGAAGTACTTGTACTCGATGAACTTGAGCAACGCGATGAGCACTCCGCCCACGGCTCCGTAGAGCGCAACCTGTTTGACCATGTCCGAGGAGTCTACCGTCGCCGCGGCGATTCGGTAGACTGACACTCATGCCAGCCGATCTCGAACGGAACAAGCAGACCGTGACGGCTTTCTACGATCTGATGTTCAACCAGTGCCGCCCCGCCGAGGCCATCGCGCTCTACACCGGCGACACGTACATCCAGCACAACCCCGACGTCGGCGACGGCAAGCAGGCCTTCATCGACTACTTCATGCGCATGGCCGCCGAGTTCCCCGGCAAACACGTCGAGTTCAAACGCGTCATCGCCGAAGGCAACTACGTGGTGCTGCACTGCCACCAGACCTGGCCCGGCGATACCGACTGGGCCGGCATCGACATCTTCCGCCTCGATGACCACGGCAAGGTCGTAGAGCACTGGGACGTTTTGCAACGCGTCCCGGAAGAGTCGGCGAATCCGAACACGATGTTTTGATCCGCAGATTTACGCAGATGTCCGCAGACGCGGTTTTCTGCGTCAATCTGCGTTATCTGCGGATCGACACTATTAATCGCAAGGCGATCCCTTGAGTCAATTCAACCCCTCAAACAGCGCGACATACACATCGATCCCATCCCACAGATTCTGCAGGCGGATGTTCTCGTTTGCGGCGTGCTGGTTGTCGTCGTGATTGGCGATCGGTAGGATCAGGACCGGCGTGTTGGATGGCTGTTGGAAGAGGTACATCGGGATGCTGCCGCCGAGGGTGGGGACGCGGACGGGTGGGTGTCCGGCGGTCGTCATCAGTGCGGCGATTTGTTGGGAGAGCGGGAGGTCGAGCGAGGTGCGGGCGGGTGGGTAGCCGGCGCCCCAGGTGAGTTTGGCGATTTTGGGGTGGGCGAGGCGGGTGGCGGCGTCGGGGGTGGTGCGGATGATCGTGTATCCCTGCGACTCGATGTGCTGTTCGACGAGTTTCTTGATCGACTCCGGCGTCTCCGCCGGCACGACGCGGAAGTCGAGTGACGCGGTGGCCTCGGTCTGGATCGTGTTCGAGGCCTGTGCGCCGATGTGGCCGGACTGGATTCCGCGAACGTTCAGCGCGGGCAGCAGGAGCGACTGATTGAGATTTTCGCTTTCGGTTGATGCGATGCCGAATTCGCGTTTGAGGTCGGATTCGACGGGCGGCATTTTGGCGATCGCGTCGTGTTCGGCGGCCGAGGAGGGTTTTACTTCGTCGTAGAAGTGCGCGATGAGAATGCGGCCGGTCTCGTCGCGCATCGAATCGATGAGGTGCGTGAGGCGGATGATCGGGTTGGGGACCCAGTTGCCGTAGTGGCCGTCGTGCAGGCCTTTGGCCGGACCGTAGACGGTCAGCTCCGCGTCGACGACGCCGCGCGCGCCGAAGACGAGTTGCATGCGGCGGCTTTGTTGGACGGGACCATCGCAGAGAATCCAGGCGTCGGGGCGGAGGACGTCCGGATACTTCGCGAGGTAGTCGCCGAGGTGAGGGGAGCCGGCTTCCTCTTCGCCTTCGAAGACGAAGCGGAGATTGACGTTGGGCGCATGGCCGGACTTGCGCAGCGCGTCGAGCGCGGCGGCCATGGCGATGATGGGAGCTTTGTCGTCGCCGGAGGATCGTGCGTAGAGGCGCCATTCGGGATCGAGCGTTGTCGCGTTGCGCCAGTCGACGTCGTTGCCGGCGGCGTCGCGCATGACCGGCCTCCACGGTGGCGTTTGCCACTGCTTCGGATCGACCGGCTGGCCGTCGTAGTGCGCGTAGAAGGCGATGGTGCGTGTCGCCCCTCGGGACGGGACATCGACGATGACGATTGGTGGGGCGTTGTCGAGCGTGAGGAGCTTCGTCTTCACGCCGCGCTTCTCGAACATGGCCTGGATCGCGGCGGCGTTGCGGGCGATGTTCGGCGCATCCGAGGCGAGGTTCGGGATCGCGAGGAAGTCGGAGAACTCGGTGAGGATGGCGCGTTGATCGGTGAGCGAGAGCAGGAGAAGTAGAAGTCTCAGCACGCCGCTAACGATAAAGGCTTTTCACCACGGAGACACAGAGGCACAGAGAGATTTCTCTGTGCCTCTGTGGTTCAAAATCAATGCGCTTTGTGATTGCGGAAGATCTGCACGCCTTCGCCGACCGCGGCTCCGACCAACGCGCCTTTGATTGGCTGATGGTGGTCGATGGCCGCTCCGGCCACGGCGCCGATGATCGCACCGCGCGTCTGGCTGTAGTGGTGGCGATGGTGGACGTGGCGGTAGTGATGATGCGTCCTCGCGAACGCGCTTCCGGCAGGCAAAAGGAGCGAAACGCTCAACAGTGCCGCCTGGATTTTCTTGCTTGCCATAGGTTGTACCTCCACCCTCGGATATTGCGAGATCGGTGCCGGTAAACTCAGCCGTATGAGTAGTTTCAGCAAAAAAGGGACGCCGGAGCGCCCCTTTTTTACTACTGCGCGGGTACGTAGGTGGGGTCCTGGGTCTGCATGTCGATGACGGAGCCGTAGGCGGTGATGCGGCCGTCGCCGTCGACCACTTTGATGGCGATGCGGGCGTTGTACGCGGTGCCGACGCCGAGTTGCTGGAGGACGCGGAACTGGCGGTATTCGTTCGCGGCCAGGGGGATGGTGACCTTCGGCGCGACCTTGGCGTCGGGGAGGAAGACGGAGACTTCGACGGTGGCCGGCTTGCCGCTGACTTCCGCGATGCCGAGGTTGGTGCGGTAGCGGGTGGAGTCTTCGACCTGCAGAACATTGAGGACGCGGGAGCCTTTGCCGACGGCGTCGGCCGGTGTGACGGCAGCGATGAACTGGCCGTAGGTGCCGCCGCCGTCGACCTGGTTGTAGGTGCGGCCGGTGACGACGAGGTTCGAGTCGGTCAGCGTATCGACGTGCATCGCGCCGCCCAGGTTGGTGGCGCCGAATCGCGAGGCCACGATGTTGTCGAGGATGGTGACTTCGCCGGGGTTGACGGTGAGCGAGCGGGTGAGCGTGGCACCGGTTGCGTCGTTGAGCGGGTAGAGCGTCATCGTCACGTATTGCGGATCGACGCCGGCGTTGAAGATGCGCACGTCGCTGCGCCAGTTCGCGAGGTCGTTGGTGATGTCGGCCACGCCCGGAAGTACGAACGTGCGCGCGGCCGTCTGCACCAGCGGGACGCCGCTGACGAGGAGCGGATCGGTGGTCTTGTTGTCGACGACCGAGGCGTACGCGGTGACTTTTCCGTCGCCGCCGGTGACTTTCACTTCCACGCGGCCGTCGGTGAGCGTGATGTTCTTCGCGGCGAGGAAGGAGTTGAGCTGCTGCTGCTCGCCGGCTTTGAGGTTGAGCGGTAAGTCGAGGAGGTTCTTGCCGGCGGCGTCGAAGACGCTGACGAGGACGGAGGCCGCCTTGCCGGCCGCTTCGACGATGCCGAGGTTGGTGCGGTAGACGGCGGATTGGGCGATCTGCTGGATGCTGAGGATGCCGGCGCGCGGGTCGCCGGTCGCTTTGCCGATGAAGCTGGCGAAGGGGATGGCCGGGATGTACTGGCCGAGCGTGCCGCCGGTGGACTGGTTGAACGTGCGGCTCGAGGCGACCGTCGCGAAGGACACGTTCACATCGTCGGGCAGCGGCGTGCCTTTGCCGTTGGTGTTGAGCGGGCGGACTTCGAGGACGCCGTTGGCGGCATCGCCGAGCGCGCCGACGCCGTACCAGTTCTTGACGATGTCGTCGAGGGCCATGGTGTCGTTCGCGGCGATCGAGACCTGCGTCTGTTTGACGGAGTTGGTGTCGCCGCCGGCGGGCGTGAATCGCAGGAGATAGTTGATTTTCTGCGGCGCGGTGTTGGTGATGCGGACGTCGGAGCGCCACTGCGAGTTGATGCCGTCGAGGTGGCCGACCGAGGGGATGATCAGGGAGTTGGCGGAAGGGGTGGAGATCGTCGTCGGCGAAACGGGCGTCACCACGCTGATCGATATGGGGACGTTGACCGGCGGCTTGGCGTCGAGCGAGCCGATCTTCGCGGGCGAGCCGGGGAAGGTGAGGATGATCGTGGCGGTGAAGGTGCCGTTCGGGAGATCAGCCGGATCGGCCGAGACGCTGAGCGTAAGTCCGGCGGCGGGAAGGATGCCGCTGGACGGGGTGATGGTCAGCCACGGTTCATCGGCCGATGCTGTGAAGGGAAGCGCGGTGCCCTGGCCAGGAATGAAGACCGTCTGAACGACGACATGCTTGTTGTTGATGTCGACGGTGGCGCTGGGACTCTGGCCGTTGACCGGCGCGACCGGGACGACGACTACGCGCTGCGATGCGGAGAAGGGACCAGGTCCCTGGCCGCAGGCGGAGAGGGCGCGGACGCGGTAGAAGAATGCGGTCGGGACGGACGCGGACTTGGTGAAGGCGCGCGAGGTGCCGTTGACCTGGAACGACGTGGGAGTGTCGAAGGTTTCGGTGGCGGATTCCTGCAGTTCGTAGGTGGTCACGCCGCTGATATCGGTCCATTGCACGGTGTAGGTCTGGCCGGAGCTGGAGGTTCCGACCACGGACAGTTCCGGCGTTCCGCTGCTGCAGACGGTGAAGGTGCGCGTCGCGGAAACGAGCTGGTTGCAGTTCGCGATGCCGAGCGCCTGGACGAACCAGCTCGCGCTGCCGCCGGCGACGGGGAGGGTGATGGAAGTGCTGCTGGTCGAGCCGATCTCCTGCGTCGACGCGCCGCCGATCGAGGCGAAGACTTTGTAGCCGGTCGCGCCGGCGACGGCGGTCCAGGAGAAGGTCACCGGCGATGTGATGATGGCGCCACTCGCGGGCGCAGTGAGCGTGGGCGGCTGCGCGCCGCACGAGCTTGTGCCGATGGTGGTGTTGGCGGTGGAGTTGTCGTTGGCGGAGATGGGATCGAAACTCGATCCGCTCACGAAAGCGGTGTTGCTGACGGTGCCGGAGGTGGCGGTGACGGTGTACGACGCGGTGATCGTCACGCTCTGGCCGGCGGTGAGGTTGCCGAGCGTGCACGGGAAACCGGTCACGCAGTTCGGCGTGGCGGTCACGAAGGAGAGGCCGCCCGGGGTCGGATCGGCGAGGACGACACCGGTCGCAGCGGAAGGACCGTTGTTGGTGACCGTGATCGTGTACGCGACCGAGGAGCCATTTGTCGCTGACGAAGGACCGGTCTTGGTCACGGCGAGGTCGGCACTCGATGCCCCGAACGCCGTGGTGGCGGTGGCGCTGTTGTTTGCGGAGCTCGGATCCGGAGTGGTGGCGCTCGACACCGTGGCGGTGTTGGCGAGGCTGGTGCCGCTGAATCCCGGCGGCGTGGAGAAAGTGCTGCTGATGGTCTTGGTCTGGCCGGCTGTCATGGTGCCGAGCGCGCAGGGGAAGGTGGTGGTGCAGGCGCCGCTGTTGGAAACGAAGGTGGCGCCGGCGGGAGTGGGATCGGAAACGGTAACGGCGGTGGCGTCGGACGGGCCGTTGTTCGTGACCGTGATCGTGTAGACCATTGTCGAGCCGGCGGTTGACGAGGCCGGGCCGGTCTTTGTGATTCCGAGATCGGCCTGCCCGAGGATGGTGACCGTCTGCGAGGCGGTGTTGTTGCCGTTGTTCGGATCGGCGGTGGCGGCGGAGACGGTGGCGGAATCGACGGCCGGACCGTTGCCAGGGGCGGTCATCGAGAGCGTGAGCGTGGGAGCCGATCCGCCGTTCGCGATCGATGTTCCGGTCGTGCAGGTGGCTGTGCCTCCGGAGAGCGCTCCGCACGTCCAGCCGGCGCCGGAGGAAGTGAAGGACGTCACGCCGGACGGGAAGGTGTTCGTGACGCTGACCGTGCCGCTGGTGGCGTCGGGCCCGCTGTTGCTGACGACGATCGCGAACGACAACGGGCTGCCTGCGTTGACGGGATTGCCGGAAGCAGTGTTGGTGATCGAGAGATTGGCGGACGGGACGACCGGCGTGAAGGCGTTGCCGGTGTTGTTGTTCGCGGTGTTCGGATCGAATTCCGTTGCGGTGACCGTGGCGGAGTTCGAGATCGTGACCAGGTTCGGGGCGTTCAACTGCAGGCTGATGTTGACCAGCTGATTCGCCGAGAGCGAGCCGAGGTTGCAGGTCACGGTCGAGCCGGACGGCGTGCAGACTCCGATGGACGTCGCGGTGACGAAGGTCGCGTTCGCGAAGGTGTCGGTGACGACGACGTTGGTGACCGGCGTCGGACCGTTGGTGATGGTCAGCGTCCACGTGCCGTTCTGGTTGTGCTGCACCGAGGCGGGAGCGCTTTGCGTGATCTGCAGATCGGACGCGGTGACGACGGCGGTGAGACGCAAAACATTCGGCGTGCCGGAGACGAACGCATTCTGGAAGCTGCCGCCGCCGGCGAAGGTCGGCAGGAAGTAGTTGGCGAAGTCGCCGCTGCGCGTCGAGAAGCGAAGGACGTCGAAGGCGTTGCCGCCGGCGGGGACGAAGGAGTTGAAGAGCGAGACGGTGAGCGTGCCGCCGAGCGTGACGCCCGAAGCTGAGGCGTCGACGATGTCGTAGTTCGATGTGCCGCCGAGCTTCAAGCTCATCCCGCCGTTGGCGCCCTGCGAGTAGGCGCCGGTGATCGTCAATGTCCCGGCCGTTGAGCCGTTGCCGGGAGCGACGATGCCGTTGGTATTGTTGACCGCGGCGGAGACCGTGCCGTTGCCCGTCAGCGTTCCGCCGGAGAGGGCGATCGTCGACGGAGACGAAATCGAGCCGCCGAGGAGATTGGTCGAGCCAATGGTCTGGGTCAGCCCGCCGTTGAAGGCGAGCGTGCCGAGGCTCGCGTTGATGGTGCCGGTGTTGGTGACGGCGGGGCTGATGCCGATCGTGCCGCCGGTGCTGCGCTGCAGGATCCCGGCGTTGGAGATGACGTTGTTGATCCCGCTGACGCCGATGCCCGGGCCGGCGTTGAGCGTAAGCGTTCCGCCGCTCGCGTTCGTGATCACGGCGCCGTTGGCGAGTATGAGTCCGTTCGCCGCCGACACGTAGGTGAGAAATCCGTTGTTGACCATCGGACGGCCATCGAGGGTCATGGCCGCGGTGATGCCGTCCAGTTGGAAGTTTGCGCCCGCGTTGACGGTGAGCGTGCCGCTGCCATTGATCGTGCCGCCGGTCCATTCGGAGACGGGGCTTGCCGCGGTGAGGTTGATCGGGCCGCTTCCGCCGAGGGTTGCTGCGTTGTGAACATTCAGCGTGCCGATCGTGGCCGCGGAGTTCAGCGTCACGTTGGCGCCGTTGACCGTGAATGTCCCCGGCGTGACGGTGCCGCTGCCGATCGTGGACGTGCCGCCGTTGAACGCGATCTCGCCGCCGCCGGTGAGCGATGACGTGCCGCTGAAGTTGTTTCCCGTGACGAAGGTGATATTCGCGTTGAGCGCGGCGCTGAAGGCGCCGGTATGAGTGCTTCCGGAGCTGAACGCGATCTGGCCGAAGTTCACGTTGACGTTGCCGTCGTTTGTGAAGGGCGCGCTGACGACGCCGGTGCCGGTGCCGGACGACTTCTGAATCGTGCCGGTGCCGAGGTTGTGGAAGAGAGGAGGCGTAGCGCAGTTGCAGGTGACGTTGACGTCGCCTTGCATGTCGAAGAGGCTGCTGTTGTTGAGCACCGCGCCGTTTTTCAGCAGCAGCGTGTTCGTATCCTGATCGTTGATCGTGCCATTGTTGTTGAGCGTGCGCGTGTCGAGAACAGGATTGAAACCGTTCTTGAGAGTGACGGAGCCGGTAACGTTGGTAATGCCGCTGCCGGCCATCGTGCCGCTGCCCCAGATGTTGTTCGTGCCGATGAGCGCGATCGTGCCGGTACCGTCGAGCTGACCGGAGTTCAGCGCGAGGCCGGAAAGGGAGAAGGGCGCATTGACGGTGACGTTGCCGCCGGTGACCCAGAACCCGCCGCCGCTGTTGCCCCAGGTTCCGCCGGTGATGGTGAAGGTTGCACCGCTGCTGAAGTTGATCGCGCCGGGAGATACGGCATCGAGCGTGCCGCTGCTCGTGCCGGCCATGAGCGTCAGCGTCCCGCCGAACGATTTGATTAAACCGGTCGCATTGTTCGTGATCGTTGGCGCAACGCTGGAGTTGCCGGAGGCCTGGAACGTGCCGCTGTTGACGATGCTCGTGCCGCCGCCGCTCTGCAGGAAGGCGGAGTTGTCGGTGATGCTGACGAGGCCTCCGCTCTGGTTGGCGATCGATGCGCTGCCAAAGAGCGTGAGTTGATTGCTCGTCCCGCCGGTCAGCGGGTGATAGGTGATCGTGCCGCTGTTGCTGATGGTCTTCGAGAGGAGCGTCAGCGCCGAGGACGAGGTACCGGGGACGAGAAGGTTGCCGCCGCTGGCAATCACGAACTGGCCCGTGCCGCTCATCGTTCCGCCGTTCCAGGTGTAGGTGCCTCCGCTGGGAATGGTCAGGTTGGCCGATCCCTGCAAGGTGCCGAAGTTCTGAATGAAGTTCGTGGCCGACTTGGCGACGTTGATCGACACGGCCGCGCCGCTGCCGGTCAGTCGCAGCGCGCCCGGCTGGCCGTTATTCAACGAGCCGCCGTTAATGTTGAACGTGCCGTTGAAGAAGTCGACGAAGTTGGTCGACGACGTCGCCTGCAGCGCACCGCCGCTCAGCGTTCCGCCGTTGTTGAAGATGATCGTGCTCCCAGGCGTCGCCGAATTCGCGTCGGTCGTGCCGGCGGACTGGGTGTACTGGACGTCGAAACGGAATCCCGAGCCGCCCACGGTCTTCTTCACCGTTCCAGTGTTGGTGAAGAGGTTGATGCCGACGCCGTCGGTGAGCATGGAGCCGTCGCTCTGGATGTCCAGCGTGCCGGTATTGTTGAAAACCGAGCTGCTGTTGAGACTGATGGGCTGCGTGAGCGCGGACATGGTGGCGTTGCCGGCGTTGTCGATGGCGTGCGTCGTCATCGATCGCGCGCCGAACTCGCTCAGCATGTCGAAGGTCGTGCCCGAGGTGATGACGGTGTGGCCGGCACCGGCCAGCGTTCCGTCCGTCCACTTGAAGCTCGCCGGTGAGCTGATCGTGAACGTGGCGTTGTTGGTGAACGTGCCGCCGTTCAACTCGAGGTTGGTGCTGCTGAGCGTCATGGCGACGCTGTTGGCGACGCCGCCGTTGCCGTCGAGCGTAACTTTGCCGCCGCTGAAGCTCGTTCCGGTCGCCCACGTGTACGTCGTTCCGAACGGCGTCGGGAACCACACCTCGGTGCCGGCCGACATCGTGAATGGCGCCGTGCTGGTGCCGTCGCCGTCGAGTGTGAGGACGCCGCCGGTGACGGCGACGCCGGTTCCGTTGTTGTTGAACGTCGGCTTGACGATGAACAGACCGCTGTTCGTTTTGTTGAACTGACCGTTGTTGGTGATGAACACGGCCGAGCCGTCCGTGTCGATCGTGCCGCCGCCGATCGCGGCGAAGGTGCCGCTGTTGAGAATCGAGGCGCTGTTCTTCAGGGTCAGGTTGTTCGTTGGGGAGTTGTAGGCAACGGAACTGTTGTCGTTGAGTACGCGGCCGTCCAGCGTCATCGGTCCGAGCGCGCCGGTGATGGCCAGGACGCCGGTCGACGAGACGTTGAACGGACTGCTGCCGGTGACCGTTCCGCTGGACCAGTTCGATGCGCCGAGGATCGAAACGGTGCCGGTGCCGCCGAGCGTGCCGCCGTTGATGTTGAGGTTGGGCGTGCCGCTGCCGAACGACGTGGCGGTGTTGATGTTCAGCGTTCCGCCAGCGACGTTGATGATGCCGGCGCCGGAGAACGCGCCGTTGTCATCGAACGTCCCGCTGGTGAAGTTCATCGTGTTGCTGGCGGTGGGGACGCTCATCGTGCCGGTCGATTTGCCGCCGCCGGCGAAGTTGAGCGCGCCCGTGGCGTTGTTCGTCACCGTGCCGCTGGCGTTGTCGACGTAGGCCAGGATCGACGAGCCGGTCGCGCCGGCGCTCTTCGTGATTTGTCCCGTACCGCCGGTGACTCGCAGTGTGCCGGCGCCGGAGGGGACGGCCTGGATGTCGTAGTCGCCGGCGATGGTGAAGGAACCGCTGGTGGTCTCCAGCTTGGCCGTGGCGCCGTTGATGGTGAGCAGGTTCGTGACCACCGTCGGCGCGTAGGTCATGGCGCCGGTGTTGTTGATGACGCCGGTCAGGATCATGCCGGAGTTGCTGCCGTCGAGCGATGAGGTTCCGGAGACGTTGAGCGGTCCGGTGCCGGCGATCGTTCCACCTGCCCACTTGATGCCGCCGGTTGCGCTCACGGCGGCGTTGAAGGTCTGCGTGCCGTTGACGAATTTGACCGGCGTCGCGCCGCTGAATGATGCGGGGCTGTTGAACGTATTGTTGCCACCGAAGGCGATCGTCTGCGAGCTTGATCCGGTTACGAATGAGCCCGTGTGCGTTCCGCTTCCCTGGAATCCGAAGCCGCCACCCGCGCCGGCGCCGGCCACCGTGACGGTGCCGTCGTTCTTCACGAATGGTGAGATGACGTTGAAGCCAGTGCCGGACGTCTTCTGCATCGAAGCGCCGCTGGCGATGCTGATCGTTTCCGTGGCCGTACCGTTGATCGCGGCGTCTGTGGCGATGCTGAACTGCCCCGCGCCGGTAACGTTGATCTTCGCGCCGCCGCTGAGCGTGATCGGATTCGTGGTTGAGGTGTAGCTGACGAATCCACTGTCGTTGATGGTGGTGCTGCTGATCGACATCGGACCAAAGGCTCCGTCGAAGATCCCGGAGTTGGTGATGTTGATGATTCCGGTGCCGTTCAGGGTTCCGCCGCTGTGAGTGAACGTCCCGCTCGTGAGCGAGATCGTCCCGTCGCTGGTGAAGGTGCCTCCGTTGACGTGTACGTTGGCCTGAAAGCCGGCGATGTTCGCCCCCGAATTCGTTCCCATCGTTCCGCCGCTGTCGACGGTGAAGGTGTTGCTGCTCGTCGCGGTGCTGGAAGTCTCCAGCGTCAACGTCCCGCCGCTGGCCACCTGGATGGGGATGGAGCTGGCACTGCCGCTGATCTGCAGGATGACGGGATTGTTGAAGGCATCGACCTTGAGCGTGTAGCCGCCGCCAAGCGTGACGATGGCGGTGTCGCCTGCGCCCTGGCCGGGATACGTTCCGCCGCAGCCGGTCCATTTGGTTGGATCTGACCAGAGCGTAGTCGCCGAGGTGCTGGTCAACGTGCAGGTGTTTGCGGCGTTGGCGTCGACCGGCGCGAGCGCCATGGCCGCGAAAAGCACCACCATCGTGATGAGCGTCGCGCCGAGCGAGACGCTGATGATTCGCCGGCTTCGCTTCTTCGAGGCTTCATCGATCGGGTTGACGGCGACGGCAGACGAATCGTGATTCAGTGTCGGCATGGCGGCACGAAGCTCCTGTGGGTCTCTCGGAAAAGTGGGCAACGGCCGGACCTTGGCCGCATCAAATAACGGAATGGGCGCGAATTGTAGGGCATATCATCGCTGCTCCCAGCGAGCGCATCGGTGACGCAACGCACGGAATGGCCATGAGTAAGGATTCAGCGCAATCACGCTGTCCCGGCTGCGGGCTGGTGATGCCGGCCGGCAACGCGATCCCCTACACCGGCTACTTCAACGCCTCGGCGGAGTGCTGGAGCGTCTTCACCGAGGTTGCGGGCCGCGAGTTCAGCAACGCCATTCTCTTCGGGCAGGTGCACCAACTCTCAGTCGACGCGTACGCGGTGCAGCACGCCGGTGGACGGCATCCTGACAAGTCGGTCGACATCCATCTGGCCGGTCTCTGTCTCATTCTCGACCGCGGCGTCGCTCCGACGGCGGTCGCACCGCGCCTGCAGGCGCTTGCGTCCGCGATCTCCGACTGGCCTCACCTGGAACCGCCGGCGATTGCATGGCGCCAAACCATCTTCGATGTGGCCGTGGCTGACGATCACATCGCCGCCGTCCGCGAGTGGAGCGCGGGCGTGTGGGAGGCGTGGTCGCCGCAACGCGATCGCGTCACGGCGCTGTTGCGTGCTCTGGATTAATCTACGTTCATGGCGTGGCGCATCGACAAGCAGGCAAACGGCAAGTTCGCCATCTTCTCCAGCCGGATCAATGACTACATCGTGATCGACGCCGATGAAGCGGAGATCGAACGGATCTACAAAGAGAAAGGCATCAAGGTTTATCTCGCCTCGGCGAGGGCGCAGATGACGACGCGCGTGCACTCGGTCCCCGCGGAAGGGGAGGCTCAGATCGCGGCGAGCCGGGTTCGGGGAACGCCGTCGGAAGGTTCGGTGCCGATTGGCGTCACCGGGTTCACATTGGACGACGAGTGAAATGTTGAATGTTGAATGTTCAATGCTGAGTGTTGAATGGAGAAGTAAGGCGCGATGGCCCTCTCATTCAACATTGAACATTCAACACTCAACATTCAACATTCGTTTTCCGACTCGCTACGCAGCTCTCCATTGAATCCAGAACCGGTTCACGATTACCACTAACCAGATGCCCGACTTCTCCCCAGTCGCCGTCACCTTCCAAGCCATCGGCACCCTTCTGCTCGCCCTCGTCCTCGGGCAGATCGCGAGGACCTTCGGCTGGCGCTACGCGCGTAGCTGGGGCTGGGCCTGGGCTGCGATGTTCGTGGCCATCATGGCCATCCGCATCTTTATCTCCTCGGCGCGGCCATGGCCGTGGTGGCTCGTCTACCTCCTCGCGCAGTGGGTCTTCCTGGCGCTTCTCTTCGCCGGCTGCCGTGATCTCGTCGACGATCCGCTCCCGCTCAAGCTCCTCGGCTACGCGACTCCGCTCGCACTCGCCTTAGCAATTCTGATCGTGATCGCCGCGCCCGATTTCGGTGCGCTCTTCATGGTCGAAGCGGCCATCGTCGCCGTCGTCATCGTGGCCTGCTACCTCACGCTCGGCCGCATCACGCACCACTCGGTCGGCTGGCACATGATGCGGCTTCCGCTCGCGTTGATGGCGATTCTGTACTTCGCCTACGTGCCGCTTTACGCGTATCAGCGGCGCGGCATCACCATTCCCTATCTCGACTCCTCCTCACTCGCGGATCTCCTCGCGGCCATTCTCCTCGGCTACGGAATGGTGCTGATTGCCGCCGAGGAGGCGCAGCGCGAGCTGAGCGACGCGGTGAGCGCGCTGCAGATCGCCCGCGACCAACTGGCCATCAAGGCGAATACCGATCCGCTCACGGCGGCGTTGTCGCGTCACGCCTTCCACGCCATGCCGCGCGAGATGCACGGCGTCGTGGTGATGGCGGACGTCGACCGCTTGAAACGAATCAACGATGCCGAGGGGCACGAGGCGGGCGACGAAGCAATCCGCAGCGTCGCCAACGCCATCCGCAAACGCATCCGGGCGGACGACCTCCTCTTCCGCTGGGGCGGCGACGAGTTCCTGGTGGTGATGCCTCAGTCGCCGCTGGATCTGGTTACGCAACGCTTCGCGACGCTGCACGATGACATCACCACGCCGCGCGGGATCACCTGCACGGTGTCGTGGGGTGCCGCCGCGTTCCCGAATGCGGATGCGATCGACGAGGCGATCCGCGAAGCGGACCGGATCATGTACTCGCGCAAAGCCGCGGCGCGCGCGAGTTGATCTCACCACAGAGACACAGAGGACACAGAGAGACCGTCTCTGTGTCCTCTGTGCCTCTGTGGTTCAAATCACACCCGCGTACGTCTCCTCGCCGCCACTCGCTCCGTTTCGACCCAGGCTTCGATGCCCGGCACGCTGCAGCGCGGGATCTTTTCGCCGAGGACTTCTTCGATCTGGCGGACCATCGGCAGGTCCTGCCACGACGCGATCGTCGACACGATCCCCAGCGCCGCGCCACGCGCGGTGCGGCCGGCGCGATGGACGTAATCGTCGACGTTTTCCGGGATGTCGAAATTGATCACGTGCTCGATTCCCGGCACGTCAATCCCCCGGCCTGCAATGTCGGTGGCCACGAGGATGCGATGCTGCCCTTGTCGAAATCCGGCCAGCGCTTCCACGCGCCGTCCCTGCGAACGGTCGGCGTGAATACGCGAGACCGGATGTCCGCGCCGCTGGAGGATGTGGTACAGCCACTCGGCGTCGATCTTCCGCCGGACGAACACGAGCGTGCTCCCCAACTCCTCGGTGAGCAGCGCCAGCAGGCAGTTGCGCTTGTCCTCTTCCTTGACGACGTACAGCCGATGCGTGATGCCGACTGCAGCGCCGCCCTCCGGCGTGATGTCGATGCGCACCGGATCGCGCATGAACTCCTTGGCGATCATCTCGATCGAGTCGGGCATGGTGGCCGAGAACATCATCGTGCGGCGGTTGCGCGGGAGGAGACGAAGGATCTCGCGCATCTGCGGGAGGAAGCCGAGGTCGAGCATGTGGTCCGCTTCGTCGAGGACGAGCTCCTCGATCGCGTCGAGCTTCACATGGCGCTGGCGAACGTGATCGAGCAAACGTCCCGGCGTGGCCACGATGATGTCCGGCTGATTTCGAAGCGCCTCGGTCTGCGGATTCATCTTCACTCCCCCGATGACGCAGGCGGTCTTGAGATCGTGATTGACGCCGAAGACGTCGAGGAACGCTTTCGTCTGCAGCGCAATCTCGCGCGTTGGCGAGAGGATCAGGCCGCGAACGCCGCGTCCGTGCGTGAGGCGCTCGGCCAGCGGCAGCGAAAACGCGGCAGTTTTGCCCGAGCCGGTCTGCGCCAGTCCGATGATGTCTTTGCCTTCGAGCGCGAGAGGAATGACTTCGGCCTGAATTGGAGTCGGATTCTGAAATCCGATCTTCTCGATGATGCCGAGGATCGGAGCGCTCAGGCCGAGGGATGAAAAGGGTTTGTCGGTCGTCGAGACCGGGTGCTGCGGGATGGCTAATGAATCCATTCAGTAAAACACTTTCCTATAAACCGCGACGTTGATCGCGATGACGAATGCGGCGATGGCGAATTCCATCCCGCGGGTGAGGCCGTTCGGGTAGATCACGCGGAAGATGTGATGCGCGACGAAGCCGTCATCATACCCAGCCGCGCCCGCTCTGCGCAGAAGCGCATTCTCGAGGATGGTGAGCGGACAGATCCAGCCGCCGATCTCGATGAGCGCTCCCCACAACGCCGCCGGGAGATGAATCCACTTCAGCACCGGCCAGCGCAGGACGAGAAATCCGCCCGCGATGACGAAGACGATAAACCCGAAGTGGATGATCGCGACGGCGGTGGCGAGAGTTTGGTAGAGCATGGTGGCAGGGGGTGAAGCAGGGACGGAGGAGGCAGGGACGAGGGGAGAAGAAGGGACGAGGGACGAGGGGTCAGGGGACGGATGTTCGTCTTTCCTCATCACTTGTCCCTAAGCCCTCGTCCCTCGTCCCTTGTCCCTGCCTCTCCCCTCATCCCTGCCCCCTATACTTCCGCGCCATGAAACGGCTCCTTCCCTTCGTTCTCTTCCTCGCTGCAGCCGCCGCGTACGCCGCCGATCCGAAGCCGGTGCATGTTTTCGTCGTCGGTACGACGGATATGCATGGCTCGTACGACAGCCATCATGAGTCGAAGACGGCGCCGGCGTACGGCGGACTTCCACTCATCGGCGGCTATCTCAATGTGCTGCGCGCGAATCATGGACGCGTGATCGTGGTCGACTCGGGCGACCTGTTTCAGGGAACGCTGGAGTCGAACTTTTTCGAAGGCGAACCGGTGGTGAAAGGGTACAACGCCCTCGGCTACGACGCAGCGGCTGTGGGCAATCACGAGTTCGACTACGGCCCTGTCGGTCCGGACTCGATCGCGCGCACCCCGAAGGAAGACCCGCTCGGCGCGCTGAAGAAGAATGCGAAAGCGGCGAAGTTCCCCTTCCTGTCTGCAAATCTGACGGAGAAGTCGACCGGCAAAACGCCGTCGTGGGCGAAGCGCTACACGATGGTCGAGGCGAACGGCGTGAAGGTCGGAATCATTGGGTTGTCGACGCCCGAAACGCCGGCGGTCACGATGTCCGCGAACGTTGAGACGCTCAATTTCGGCGATCCGGTCGCGGCGACCGTCACCGCTGCGAAGGAGCTGCGCGCGGCCGGAGCCTCCGCCATCGTCGTCATCGCGCACATGGGTGGCCGCTGCAAGAACATCGAGACGAATCCGGAGGATCCGTCGAGCTGCGAGACGGACCAGGAGGCCATGCGCTATCTGAACGCGCTGCCGAAAGGGACCATCGACGCGTACTTTGCCGGTCACACGCACTCGAACATCCGCCACTACATCAACGGCGTGGCCACGCTGCAGCCGTCGCCATACGGACGCGAGATCGCCATCCTCGACATGACCGTCGATCCGTCCAGGCACAAGGTGATGAAGACGGAGATGGCGCCGCTGACGATGGTCTGCGCGCAGGTTTACGAACACACCGAGACGTGCGATCCGAAGAAGGCGCCGGCCGGTGCGACGCTGGTTCCGAAGAAGCTGGAAGGCAAGCCAGTCGCGGAAGTGGCGACTGTCGCGGAGATCTTCAAGACCTACCTCGAGCAGGTCGCCGTGAAAAAGAACGAGGACCTCGGCATCCGCACCACCGATCGTTTCAAGCGCGCCTACTACCGCGAGTCGCCCCTCGGCGATCTGCTGACCGACGCGATGCGCGCGTCGATGAAGGCCGACATCGCGTTCCTCAACTCCGGCGGCATCCGCGCCGATCTGCCCGCCGGCACGATCCTCTATTCGCACATGTTCGACGTCTCGCCGTTCGACAATTTCCCGGCCACGATCACGCTCACCGGCGCGCAGGTGAAACGGATGCTGGAGATCACGTCGGTCGGCGGCGGACGCGGAATCCTGCAGACCAGCGGACTGCGCTACACATTCGATGAAGCGCGCGACGCCGATAAACCGGCAGCGCAGCGCAATCGGCTGCTCTCCATCACGCTGGCCGATGGCAAGCCGCTCGATCCTGCGGCGTCGTATCGCGTCGCGACGATCGATTTCCTCGTCACCGGCGAAGGGCTGGAACCGTTGATGAAAACGATTCCGGCGGATCGGATCAAGATCGACTATAGGCGTCCGATCCGGGAGGTGTTAATCGATGCGCTCAAGGCGATGCCGCAACCGTTGGCGCCGAAGGTTGATGGGCGAGTGACGGTGATCAATCCGGTGGGAACCGGGGATTAGTTCACGCGGAGGCCGCGGAGAGGCGGAGAAGGGCGGAAGTAGCGCCGGCGGCTCGCCGGCTGGACCGCTGCCGGCTCGGCGGCGCGTGAACGCTGGACTGCCAGCGAGCCGCTGGCGGTCCAGCCGTCGAGCCGACGGCGCTACGATGGAGGCAGACCGATTGCAGAACGCGGCGCTATGACTGTGATTGTGCTCTTTGGCGGGCGCAGCGATGAGCGGCATGTTTCTGTTGCCTCGGCGCAGAACGTGGTGCGCACGCTCGGTACGCCGCTGGCCTGGTTCTGGGCGCCCAGCGGCGCTGTGTACGACGTGAATCGCGAGGAGTTGCTCGCGCATTCGAATCCGTTTATGAATGACTTTCAGCCGTCGCGGCCTGCGATCTGGCCCGATCTGGAGATGGCCCTCGATACGCTGCCGGTCGAAGATCCCGTCGTCCTCCTCGCGCTTCACGGCGGGGAAGGGGAAGACGGAACCGTGCAGCGGTTGATGGAAGCGCGCGGCATTCCATTTACCGGTTCCGGCTCATCTGCGAGCGCCGCAGCCTTCGACAAGGGGCGCGCGAAAGAGATCGTGAACGGTCGCGTGCGCGTTGCTGAATCGCGGGTGGTGCAGGATGTTCGCAACATCGACGCGACGATCGCGGAGATGTTGCAGCGTCACGAGAAGCTCGTGCTGAAACCGCTGGCCGGCGGCTCCTCGCGCGGATTGTTTTTCGTCGAGCGGGGAAGTGCGATTCCCGCCATCGACAACATTCCGTACATCGTCGAGCAGTTCATCGCCGGACGCGAACTGACGGTCGGCGTGGTTGAAGGGGGCGACGGTCCGTTCCCGCTTCCGGTCATTGAGATCGAAACGGATCCCGGCGCGAGATTCGACTACGAAGGCAAGTACCTGGGCAAAGGCACGCGCGAAATCTGTCCGGCGAAGATTCCGGATGCGATGCGCGATGAAGCGCAATCGATGTCGCTCGCCGCACATCTTGCACTCGGCTGCGAGGGCTACTCACGCAGCGATCTGATCGCGAGTTCTGATGGCGTCTACTTTCTCGAACTGAATACGCTGCCGGGGTTGACGACGAGCTCTCTCGTTCCGCAGCAGTTGCACGAGGCGGGGATTTCGTTTCGCGATTTTTTGGAAGAGCAGATCGCGATTGCGAGGGAGAACGTTTTCACGCGGAGATAGGGAGAGGCGGAGCCTCCTCTGCACCCTCGACTACTCGACGGTAGTGTTGCCGAATCGGTCGCGGTGAAACTTCATCCCCGGCCGGGCACGTCGATACACTGCCTCACTTACTACGATCGTTTCGCGCGTACCGTCGCTCTGCTCGATGACGACGTCTCTTCGGACCGGATACATCTGCTTGCCTGTTGGAAGACGAGTCGCCTTTGCCACAACTACTCCGTCGTAATTGCGGAAGCTGATGCGCTCCGCTGTGGCGTAGTGCCAGCACATCCCGGAAAAATAGATCAAGACAACGGCGGCCGTTGTGAGGATGGCCCTATCTTTTTTCGTAAGGCGCGGCGCTTTCCGATCTGATAGACGCATGTCCTTCGTTCGTTAGTACTTTCCCCCGCACTCCGGACAGAACTTCGGCGAACCCTCGGCCTCGTGTCCGCAACTGCCGCACTTCTTTTTCGCGTTGTACGCGGCGCCGCATTCGGGGCAGAACTTGCCGCCTTGCGACTTCGTCCCGCACGATCCGCAGACGGCGCCGGAGACTTGGTCGATCTTGCGTGACTTCGTCCAATCCACTTCGCGTGCTTTTGTCTGAATCTGTTCGCGCGCCGCTTCGGCTTGCGCGGCTGCCAGCTCTTCGTCGAGGTCGGGCGCGCAGTTCTCGCAGAGGCCGGCCTTCTTGTTCCAGCAGATCGGTTCGCAAACCCAGTTGCCGCAGCGGGTGCACTGCTTGAAGATTGGGGAGATCTCGTCGACGGCGTCTTTCAACGCGCTGTCGTGCGCGGGACCGCCGACGGCGCGCTGCACTTCGTACGAGCTGTCCGCGACGCTGCCGAAGACGCCGCCGAACAGATTGCCCGCGACACGAGCGGCCGATCCGAGGACGCCCATCGTCGAGGTTTTGAATGACGACATGTAGCCGTTGTTGCACTTCTCGCAGAAGAACTTGAACTGATATCCGCGATCGGTGGAGAGGTCTTCGTAGTTTCCGGTGAAGCGGATGGCAACCATGGTGTCTCCTTGGGTTGGCGTTGGCCGGGAGTTTATCGCGACCCGCTCCGCCGTTTTGCTAGGATTCGCGCCGGTTTGAAACCGAAAGGAGCTTCCATGCGCAAGTTGATTGCGATTTGTATTTTTGTGATGTCCGCGCTGCCGCTGGCGGCGCAGACGCCGCCGCCGGCGCTCAAGTTGCCGCGCGTTTCGCAGCATGAGGTGATCACGCAGACGGTCGGGCTGACCGACATCACCGTCGACTACAGCCGTCCGGCCGTGAAGGGCCGCGCCATCTGGGGCGCGCTCGTGCCGTACGACAAGGTCTGGCGCACCGGCGCGAACGAGGCCACGCAGATTTCGTTCAGCGACGACGTCACCATCGACGGCAAGCCGCTGCCGAAGGGGACGTATTCATTGCACACGATTCCGGGCAAGGATTCGTGGACGATCATCTTCAACAAGACCGCCAAGCAGTGGGGCTCGTTCAACTACAAACAGGAAGACGACGCGTTGCGCGTGACGGTCAAGCCAGTGAAAGCGAATTTCATGGAGTTGCTGACCATCAACTTCCCGAGCGTCACGAACGATAACGCGACGGTTGTCATCCGCTGGGAGAATGTATCGGTGCCGTTCACGGTGGGCACGAACACGACGGCGAAGGTGATGGCCGACGCAAACGCTGCCGTCGCCGCTGCCGCCGCCACCGACTTCCAGACTCCGTATCGCGCGGCTGGTTTCGCGTTTGATGCCGGCAACAACGATCAGGCCACCAAGTGGGTGGATCAGTCGCTGAAGGTGAAGCAGACGATGGGGAACCTCTATCTGAAAGCGCGCATCCAGGCGAAGAACGGCGACAAAGCCGGCGCGATCGCGACGGGTGAATCGGCACTGAAACTGGCCGGACCGAACGACAAAGAGCTGGCAAGCGAGATTCAGGATTCGATCAACGACTGGAAAAAGTGATCTCTGCGAACATCTGCGTTCATCTGCGGATCAAAGCTTCATCCGCAGATGACGCAGATGAACGCGGATCGTGCTCGGGAACGAAACGCTGCACGATCAGCGCGGCCGCGACACCCACCACGCAGCCGATCACGTTCCACCAGAGCCAGGCCAGGTCGGTCGCGAGCGCGCACCAGACTACGGCCGCTTCTCCGATCAGTGCGCCGAGGAAGGCGGCGGTGCCGCTGACGCGCTTTGTGTAGAAGGCCAGGAGGAAGATCGCCAGGATCGTTCCGTAGAAGAGCGAGCCGAGTTTGTTGACCGCTTCGATGAGCGATCCGAGGCGGTTGGCGAATTCGGCGAAGGCGATGGCGAAAAGTCCCCACGCGATCGTCGAGAGCTTGGACAGCCGCACGCATTCGGCGTCGGTCGCGTGAGGCTTGCCGAGGCGGCGGAAGATGTCGACGACCGTTGTCGACGCGAGCGAGTTGAGGCCGGATGAGGTCGCGGACATTGCCGCGCAGAAGATCGCCGCAAGTACGAGTCCAACGACGCCGGCGGGCAGATAGTCGATGACGAACGTGAGGAAGATGTAGTTCGTGTCGCTGTTGTCGGCGCCCGGTTGCGTGCGGTTGATGAGCGACGCAGCGGCGGTGCGCGTGGCGGTCTCGCGCTGCTGCACGTCGCGCAGCGCGGTCGTGGCGGCGGCGGTGGCGGCATCGTCGTGCGCGCGCATGGCGGTCAAAAGCCGCTGCACGTCCGCGCGCTTTTCGGTGAACTGCGTCTGATGCTGCGCCTCGAGTTTTTCGTACTCGGCGGCGTACTGACTCGTGCTGACCTTCGCGCGCTGAACGGTGTTGAAAAACAGCGGTGGCGCGACGAACTGGTAGAAGACGAAAACCATCGCTCCGACGAAGAGGATGAAGAACTGCATCGGCACTTTGACCATGCCGTTGATCAGCAGTCCGAGGCGGCTTTCGGTCACCGAGGAGCCGGTGAGGTAGCGCTGGACTTGCGATTGATCCGTCCCGAAGTACGAGAGCGCCAGGAATGCGCCGCCGATCAACCCCGACCAGAAGTTGTATTGCGTCTTTGGATCGAAATGGAAGTCGATGGCGTTGAGGCGCCCCATCCTTCCGGCCACGCGGAAGGCTTCGACGAGCGTGACGTCCTGCGGCAGCGAGTGAATGGCGATGATCAGCGCGACGGCCATGCCGCCGAGGGCGATCAGGAGTTGGTGGACCTGTGTGCGGCTGACTGCTTTCGTCCCGCCCGACGCGGTGTAGATCACGACAAGCAGTCCGACTACGACGTTGGTGACGTGAATGTTCCAGCCGAGGATCACCGAGACGATGAGCGCCGGCGCGTAGAGCGTGATGCCCGTCGAGAGTCCGCGCTGAATGAGAAACAGCAGCGACGTCAGCGTGCGCGTGCCGACGCCGAAACGCGTCTCCAGGTACTCGTACGCGGTGAAGATCTTCAGCCGGTGGTAGATCGGCACGGCGATGATGGAGAGGATCACCATCGCGATCGGCAGCCCGAGATAGAACTGCACGAACCGCATGCCGTCGGTGTAGGCCTGACCGGGCGTCGACAGGAACGTAATCGCGCTGGCCTGCGTGGCCATGATCGACAGCGCGATGGTCGGCCACTTCAGTTGGCGGCCGGCCAGGAGATAGCCGTGCAGATCCTTCTTGTGCCGCCCTTTCCACGTGCCGTACGCGACGATCACGGCGAGCGTTCCGATGAGGACGACCCAGTCGATCGGCCTCATGCGAACGCTTTCGTGAACGCGTAGAAGATGACGATGAGGATGGCTAGCTCGATGATTACGGCGCTGTAGATCAGGCGCCAGTGGGGTTGACGGGGTGTCGGCTGTCGGCTGTCGGCTGTCGGGAGTTCACCCGCCAAGTTGTTCTCTCCCGACACCCGAGAGCCGACACCCGACACCCATTTCCTCATTTCGCGGAAACGAGATTGACAAACAACTTGTACGCGCCCGGCACGCCCGCCGGAAGCTGCCGGAACCAGGCGTAGCTGGTGTAAATGAACGTCCCCTTGCCGTAGTGCGCGTAAAGCTCGCCGCCTTCTTTTTCCGGCTCGCCGGGATCGTTCGACGCGAGCACGGTCTGGTACTGCGGATCCCAATCCTTGACGAAGTTGAGTCCGCGTTCCTGCACCCAGCCGTTGAAATCGGCCTGCGTGATTTTGTTCGGCACGTTGAGCAGCGGCGAGTCGGGATGGACGAAACGAACCGGCGCCTCTTCGACCGTGACGCGCTCGGTGGTGACTTTGAAAGGATACGGTCCGGGCACGTCGACCAGCAGCGGCTGCGGGTTTGTGCTGTTGTACTGGACGACCAGCGTTCCGCCGTTTTTCACGTACTCCATCAGCTTCGGATGCGCGAGCCGCATGCGCGGACGGGCGTTGTACGCGCGCACGCCGGTGACGATGGCGTCGTACTTCGCGAAGTCGCCGCGATCGAGGTCGTCATCGCTCAGCAGCGTGACGTCGTATCCGACCTGGCGCAGCGCCGAGGAAACATCGTCGCCCGCGCCCATGATGTATCCGACGCGGCTGCCGGTTTTCTTGACGTTGACGCGCACGAGCTTGGCCACGGCGTCGCCGAAGACACGCTGCGGCGGGATGTGCGGATAGTCGATGTTGGTGATGCCGGTATCGATCTTCTTTCCATCGGCCGTTTCCGCTTCCGCGGCCACGTAGCTGATCAACTCACCAGCCGGCGGCTTGACCATGAACGTTGCGTGCGCTTCTTCGCCCTTCTTGGCGAAGTTGACGACGACGGAGGCCGGCTCGGAGCGCCACGACTGCAACGCGGCGTTCGGCACATCCACGCCACCTGAAAACTTGACGAACTTGAGCCGAACGCTGACCGGGCCGCTGCCGCTGAAGTTGCGCAGCCACACGGTGACCGGTTTCGCCTGCGTATCGGGAAAGACATACACGCCCGATCCAAGATTCACGGTCATCGGCGGCGTGACATCGACCCCTCGAATGCGCTCGCCCTGCACGGCATCCGTCCAGCGATAGACGGCCGGCACTTCAAAGATGATCGTGTGCATGGCGTTGTCGGTCAGCGTCACGATGATCGGAATGGCCGCAGCGTTTTCGGGGATGCCGATCAGCTTCTGATCGTCGACGACGTACGAGCCTTTGTTCGGCGGTTTCTGCAACCAGTACGGCTGCGAGATCGCGAAATCGGCGGGGACTTTGATGCTGAGATCCGTCTTGATCGGGACGTTATTGACGAGCAGCGCGTTCACGCCCTTGCTCGGATCGGCGTAACGCGACGCGACCATGGAGAGGTTGAAGGGATAGTCGGAGCGATTGACGACGCTGACGCTGACCGGGATCGAACTTCCCGCGGTGACCGAAGAATCGCCGGCAGCAATGTCGATCGAGATTCCGGCACAGGCCCGGATGGCGTTCAGCAGATCGCGCTGCTTCACATCGACCCACGGACTCGACGCCCAGCCGGCGCGAAGACGATCGAGAAGGTCGTTCGCCTGGAGCAGCAGCGGGATCGACTTCGATGGATTTTTCGGATCGAACGAATCGGAGGCCTGCTGCAGAATCTTGCCGACCGCATCGCCGCCGGTGTAGCGGGACCAGGACGTGTCGATCCCTTCGAAGATGTCGGACTTTGCTGGATCGCCGGCGAGCTGGTCGAAGTAATTGAGGAAGGTGCCGCGCCGCTCGGCCGCGCCGAAGCCCTGGCTCTTGTGCATGCTGCGGCTCTCGGCGGCGATCTCGGTGTACGACCGGCCGAGAAGCGGATTGAATGCGCCGATGTCGATGCGCAGCGATTTCGCGACCGATGGATCGTCCGGCTTGACCGGCTGAAACGTGAAGCGATTCCAGAAGAGCCGCTTCGGCTGCCAGACGCCGACGTACTTCAACTGATCGGGGAACTTCGACGGATCGCCGGCGGCGGTGAACGCTTCGACGGCGAGAATCGCGGACGCAGTGTGATGCCCGTGGCCGCCTTCGCCGGTGGTCGGGAAGCGGGTGATGATCACATCCGGCTGGAAGCGGCGGATGTTCCAGACGACGTCGGCCAGCGCGAGGTCGTGATTCCAGATGGCCAGCGTCTCCTGCGGACCCTTCGAAAATCCGAAATCGAGGGCGCGGGTGAAGAACTGTTCGCTGCCGTCGGTGCGCCGCGCGGCCAGCAACTCCTGCGTGCGGATGACGCCGAGCAGTTCACCTTTCTCGTCGCCGAGGAGGTTCTGTCCGCCGTCGCCGCGCGTCATCGAAAGATAGCCGGTGCGATACAGCCGCTCGTTGCCGAGGTAGGCGATGAGGGCGGTGTTTTCATCGTCGGGATGCGCGGCCACATAGAGCGCGCTGCCGACGACGGTGAGCTTCTTGAGCGCAAGCTGAATCTGCGCGGCATCGAGCGGCTTCTGCGCAAAGAGCGCGGCCGGCCCGACGAGAAGGATGCTGAGCAGCGTGGCGAGGAGAGCGAAGGTTCTGCGAAGCATGGCGGCGAATGGTAGCGGGTTCGCCGGTACAATCCTGTTGCGATGACGAAAAAAGTCTCGGAGTCACGTGCCTCGGCGCCGCGCCGCTCGCGAAACGAGCTGGACGAGGTGTTCTCGTCGATTTCGCCGGAAGCGTCCGCGTTCGTGTCGCGGAATCCTGCGCTTCGCGCGAAGCTCGTGCGGGCGGCGGAGCGGTTGGGGGAGGCGTTTCCGGGGCATCCGTTGCATCTCGTAGTCGCCTTCGATCATGAGTCGGGCGACCGCGATCTGTTCGTGGACATCGAGCGAACCACCGATTCAAAGGCGAACGCCGATGACCTGATGGACTTCGACCGGCAGTGGATTCGCGATCGCGAAGATCCTGAACTGCAGGTCAACTTCAACTATCACCACCGATGAGTTTCGGTTGGGAGAAGTACCTCTCTGTCGCAGAAGTGCTGTCCGGCAGCGATGTCGGCGCCGACCGCGAAGCATGTCTACCATCTGCGGTAAGCCGCTCGTACTACGCCGCATTCGGTAGCGCGCGTTCGCATGCGCGCGAGCAGCGGTTCACACGCGGCAGAGTGCCGCGGAACACGGTGAAGTCTCGGTCTTCTTCGCGCAGAAGTACGGTGACGCCGGCGGAGAAATCGCCAAAATTCTCAGCCGGCTGCGGACGAATCGAAACATCGCCGACTACGATGACGCGTGCGAAGACGCCGAAAGTCTTTCGACGGAATCAATCGCCTACGCGCGTCGGGTGCTGAACCTTCTTGCGACGCTCTAGTCATTACGACATAGCCGTCATCGGGCCGGAGCCGCGGGCCTCATCGCGGCGAATGGTGACGGGTTCGCCGGTACAATCCTGTTGCGATGACGAAAAAAGTCTCAGAGTCACGCGCCTCGGCGCCGCGCCGCCCGCGGAACGAGCTGGACGAGATGTTCTCGTCGATCTCGCCGGAAGCGTCCGCGTTCGTGTCGCGCAATCCTGCGCTTCGCGCGAAGCTCGCGCGCGCCGCGGAGCGGTTGGGGGAGGCGTTTCCGGGACGTGCTCTGCACTTGCGACGGTATGAGGATCCGGAGAGCGGTGAGTGGGACCTTTTCGTGGAAGTGGAGCGAGAGGGTGAACTTCTCAAGGACTACGCGACCCTGCGCACGTTCGAAAAACGATGGATCCATGATTCTGAAGATCCCAAGCTGGAGTTCATCTTTAACCTCTACTTCGGCCGATGAGTTTTGACTGGCGCGATTTTCTGGAGATTGCGGATGTGCTCGCGAAGTTCGAGCTCACCGACCGCCGTGAAGCTCTCCTGCGATCCGCGGTCAGCCGGGCGTACTACGCGGCGTTTGGTACGGCGAGAGCACAAGCGGCAGTCCTTCGCGCGGCGACACGCCAGAGCGCGGCGGAGCATGGCAAGTTGGTGGCGTTCTATTCAAAGCGTTTCGGGGAAGCCGGTGGGCAAGTTGCGTTTTTGCTCGCTCGGCTGCGGACGTTTCGGAACGCCGCCGACTACGACGTTAGGTTCGAAGATGCAGAAGCGATGTGTGAGCTGACGTTGAATGACGCTCATGAGCTCATCGATCTCCTTGCCACGCTCTGAACATTACGACGTAGCCGTCATTGGAGCCGGAGCGGCGGGCCTCATGGCGGCGATCGCCGCGTCTTGTGCCGGCGCGCGCGTCGTGGCCATCGACGGTGCGAAGAAAATCGGCGCGAAGATCCTCATCTCCGGCGGCGGACGGTGCAACGTCACGAATGAGGTGGTGCGTGCCGAGGACTTCAACGGCAGCCGGAACGCGATCGCCAAGGTGCTGCGGACGTTCGACGTTTCGTCCACCGTCGCATTCTTCGAGGAGTTGGGCGTGAAGCTGAAGCGCGAAGAAACGGGGAAGCTTTTTCCGATCAGCAATCGCGCCCGTGACGTCGTCGACGCGCTGCTTCGCGCGGCGGAGGGCGTTGAGATCGTCACGGGGATCCGCGTCGAGTCGATTGAATCGGGTTTCGTCATCAACGGTTCGATTCACGCCGATCGAGTCATCCTCGCCGCCGGCGGACGCTCCGTGCCGATGACTGGCAGCGACGGCTCGGGATACACGCTCGCGCGAATGCTGGGACACACAGTCACGCCAGCGTTTCCCGCGCTGGTGCCGCTGGTCGTGGAGAAAGGCCACTGGATCACGGAGCTCAGCGGGATTTCGGTCGACGCGGAACTGGCGGTGAAGTCGCCGACGGGTCGCGTCCTGCAGCGTCATCGCGGCTCGATGCTCTTCACGCACTTTGGCCTCAGCGGACCGGTAGTGCTCGACATCAGCCGTCACTGGATCGCGAATCAGCCGGCCACGCTGTCGGCGAACTTTCTGCCGGGGGAGACCTTCGAGTCGGTCGACGCGGCGCTGATCGCCGCTGCGAAGCGGAATCCGCATGCGACGATTGGAAGCGTTGTCCGTCTGCCTGACAGGCTTCTCGCGCGGCTCACTCCGGAGACGGCTCTTGGACGTTTGTCAAAAGACGACCGGCGCCGGCTCGTTCGCGATCTGGTCGACTACACGCTGCCTGTCGTTCGCGATCGCGGATTCGAGTATGCCGAGGTGACGGCGGGCGGCGTGCCGTTGTCGGAGATCGACGTGGGCACGATGGAATCGCGCATCTGCCCGAACCTCTACCTTTGCGGCGAGATCCTGGACGTCGACGGGCGGATTGGCGGCTTCAATTTCCAGTGGGCTTGGGCGAGCGGGCGGTTGGCGGGGCTCAGCGCGAGTGGCAGATGACCTTTTTCACGCGGAGACGCGGAGGCGCGGAGGAGGTCACTTGTAGATTTCGACGTGCGGAACCCCGTCCGGGCCGATCCATCCGCGGTACATCCCTTCGCTGTTGAACGGCATCGCGAAGTTGCCTTTGCGGTCGAGGATGATTGCGCCGCCGTCGCCGCCGACCGGCTCCAGCTTCTTGTGGATAACCTCGTTGCCCGCTTGTTCGACCGTCATCCCCTTGTAGAGATACAACGCCGCGATGTCGTGAGCGACCGTCCAGCGGATGAAAAACTCGCCGGTGCCGGTGCAGGAGACAGCGACGGACTCGTTGTCGGCGTAGGTGCCGGCGCCGATGATCGGCGAGTCGCCGATGCGGCCGTACTGCTTGTTCGTCGTTCCACCCGTGGACGTGCCCGCGGCCAGATTTCCGGCCGCGTCGAGTGCTACCGCGCCGACGGTGCCGTGGCGCGTTTCATCATCGGACTTGATCGATGCGTGCGGATTGGCCTGGCGCTGCTGCTCCTTGAGCAACTCCTGCTGTAAACCCTTCCAGCGGCGCTCGGTCCAGAAGTACGACGGATCGACGATCTCCAATCCCATCTTCGTGGCGAACAGCTCCGCGCCGCGGCCGGTCATCATCACGTGCGGCGATTTTTCCATCACCGCGCGCGCCGCCGTGATCGGATTGCGGATGATGGTCACGCCCGCCACGGCGCCGGCTTTCTTCGTCTTCCCGTCCATGATGGCCGAGTCGAGCTCGTTCTTCCCTTCGTGCGTGAAGACCGCGCCTTTGCCGGCGTTGAAAAGCGGTGAGTCTTCGAGGATGCGGATGCTGGCCTCGACCGCGTCGATGCTCGATCCGCCCTTCATCAGCACCGCCTGCCCCGTTTTCAGCGCCTGCGCCAGCGTGTCGCGGTACTGCGTTTCCATCTCCGCGGTCATACTTCCGCGCGTGATCGTTCCCGCTCCTCCGTGCATGACCAGCATGATGTGCGGCTTCTCCTGAGCGTTGACGGTGATGGCGATGAGGCTTGCGACAACGATGGCGATTCGTTTCATGGGGCGCATTTTTGCATGATCGGCCGCTTCGCGTTCCTCTCGATTTTCCTCGCTGCTGCGCTCTTTGCGCAGGCGCCGCATGACGATTGGCGGACCGTCGTCACCCCGCACTTTCGCGTGCACTATCCAGCGCGCTACGAAGGGTGGGCGACGCGCGCGGCAGCGAGATTGGAGTCGGTGCGCGCCGCGGTTGTCGCTGAAGTCGGCTTTGCGCCGGAGACGGTGACCGATGTCCTGATTGAGAATCCGGCCGCCGATGCGAATGGAATCACCATCGCATTGCTCGACACGCCGCGCATCGTCCTCTACGCCGAGCCGCCAGAGCCGGAGACGCAGATCGGCGAGTACTCCAACTGGATCGATCTGCTCACCGTCCACGAGACCGCGCACCTCGTGCACCTGCTTCGTCCGTCGCGCAATCCGTTCGATCGCGCACTCGCTCATCTTCTCCCGCTGAATCCGATCACGCTGCACGCGCCGCGCTGGGTGCTGGAAGGCTACGCGACGCTGATCGAAGGACGCATCACCGGCAGCGGGCGTCCATCCGGCGCGATGCGCGCCGCGGTGCTGCGCACGTGGGCGATGAACGGCCAGCTGCCAACGTATGCGCAGCTCAACTCCGACCGCCGCTTCCTCGGCATGTCGATGGCGTATCTGACCGGCTCTGCGTTTCTCGAATGGCTCGTCGAAAAAAACGGAGCTGACTCGTTGCGCAACCTCTGGTCGCGCATGACCGCGCGCCAGCGCCGCAGTTTCGACTCCGCGTTCGCCGGCGTCTTCGGCGACACGCCGCAGCGTCTCTACGGTCAATTCACAGCGCAGCTATCCGCGAACGCCATGACCGTCGCCCGCGCCGGCGGTTGGAAGGATGGTGAGCTGTGGCAGGAGACTGGGCGCGGCAGCGGCGACCCCGCCGTCTCGCCCGACGGAACGAAACTGGCCATCGTTCTCCGCAACGCGAAAGGGGAGGCCACGCTCGCGGTGTTCGCAACCGGAGCGAACGAGGAAGAAGCGAAGAACGCGAAACGCATCGCCGAAATCCTGCGCCGCGATCCGCAGGACGTCGCGCCGGTTCGCACGAAGCCGTTCCCGCGCAAGCCGCTGCATTCATTCAAACCGCCCGACGGCGGCGACATCGAGCATCCCCGCTGGACCCGCGACGGCACCGCGATCATCTATACGCACAAGCAGCCCGACCTCGACGGCGTTCTCTACCACGATCTTTTCCGCTGGAACCCCACCTCGGCACAGACCGAGCGGCTCACGCATCTCGCCGATGTGAAAGACGCCGATCCGATCGACGCCACGCACGCGGTCGCCGTCCGCAGCCGCCTCGGCGAATCGCAGATCGTGAACGTAGACCTCACCACCGGCGCGATCACGCCGCTTACCGACCCGTCGCTCGACATCGTCTACTCGCATCCTCGCGCCGGCGCCGATGGCCGTGTCGCGTGGACCGAGCACACGAACGGCGAGTGGCACGTCGTCATCGACGGCAAGCCGCTGCCGGTGGCCGGCGCGTTTTCCCCCGAATGGACAGCGAACGGCACACTCTTCGCCGCCGTCGCCGGACGCGGCTTCATCGACATCGCGCGCGTCGATCAATCCGGCGCGACGTTCGTCACGCGCAGTGCCGGCATGGCTCTCTCTCCCGCGCCGTCGCCGGACGGATCGCTCTACTTCATGTCTCTCGATCCCGAAGGCTTCGTCGTCCGCCGCCTCGCCGATCCAACGCCGCTGCCACCATCGACCCTCACCTTCGACCGCTCCCTCGTCCCCGCCCTTCCGCCGCCGCCCGCCACCCCCGTCGCCCTCCACGACGACCCGGTCACGCCGCGTCCCTACGGCCTTGGACGCCAGGAGTGGTCGACCACATTCGGCGGCCAATACACACCCTTCGGCAGCACGACCGAATTCGGCCTCCGCCTCGGCGACGTCATCGGCCGCCTCGACACGCTCATCGTCGGAGCGATCGGCACCCGCGATATGCCGCGAGGATTCGCCATCGCCTCCGTCTGGCGCGGACTGCCGATCGCAATCGCCGCGCACGCATTCGACACGCGCGAAACGCGCGGCCTCGAACTACGTGCCACGCGCGACGCTGTCTTCCCGCTGTCCCGACTCTCGATCAGCGCCGGCGTCCTCGCCGCCCAACATCGCAACCGAGCCTTCGTCGATGCTCACTTCGCAACGCATCAACGCCGCATCGTCTCCGAACGGATCGACATCGCCGCCGACTCCGCCAACCACGTCCACGCCGCCGCCCGCACCTCAGTCCGCGCCGGCATCCTGACCCTCGGCGTCGCTCTTTCCAGAGGCCGCCACCTCACCCTCGGCGGCACCGCCAGCTCGATCGAGCCCGACTCGCTTCTCCTCAACCGCATCCTCGACCCCGCCTTCGAACGCGGAAGTCTTTCGACCTCGACCTACCGCGGCGAACGCCTTTCCGTCGGACTCGGCCGCATCTCTGCCTTCTGGCAACGCCATCACCTCGGCACCGACATCGATCTCGTCGGCCTCGAGACCGATGTCTCCGTCCCGCCAATGCCACTAGTCAAGACGCCAGGACTCCAACTCACCGGCGGCGTCGCGCAAGTGCGCCTCACGCACAAAGCGAGAGGATGGGTGGGCGTGCGATGGAGGCCGTAGATCCTAAGCTTCCATCTCGCTCGTCCGCCGCAGTCGACGCGTGGAAACCAGACGAATTGTAACGATCCGTTTCATTGACCGAAGGAAGCAGGAGTGGCATTGTGGCCGGCATTCGAAAGGGAGGTATTGCATGGCCAAGGATCCCCGTTCCCAGGTTCAGCAGGTCATCGACGGACGTTCGAAGGCGGAGACGTCCGCCGCCGCGACGGCCAACATCGTCAACTTCCAGGACTGGCTTTTCTTCGGAACCGAGCCGGACATCTTCGTCAACGTCGGTATCGTTCCGACGTCGAGCAGCATCGCCGTCACGTACGGGCTGGTCGTCTTCCAGACGCCAGATAAGCTCATCCTCGGCAATGCCACGATCGGCACGAGCAACGCCCAGGGCGGCTGGGCCATGAACCTCGCGCTGGCGATGGACAACTACAGCATCCAGCAGTTCGGCGACCAGATTCAGGCCTGGGCGTTCGCCCAAATCGCGAACGGACAGAGTCAGTACTCGAGCGTGCAGAACTTCACTGTGACCTAGTAGCCGCCAACTACGGGTGCGGGATCGTGCGGTGAATCTTGGGCGGCACGTACGTTCCCGCGAGCGCGCTGCCTAACGGTCCGTAAACGCGGAACAGAAGGCTGAAGTGTCCCTTCGGGACGGGGAGCCAGTTGGCGGTGTTCTTCTTCGGTTTGTCGGCTTGGACGTAGATCGTTACGGAACCATCCTCCGCGGTTACGAGTCCGGGCGTGTAAGAGGCGACGACATATTTGTCGGCGGCGTTCGGAACCAGCTCGATGTATTCGGGCGTGTAGGCCGTCATCGACCAGAATCGTTTGTACTCGGGCAACTGGTCTTGTGCGAACTGAATCGTGTAGGCGAAGCTGCCGCCGTCGAGCGGCAGTCCGCTGGCGTCGACGAATGCATTCGCGTAGTAGGCGGCCTTGCGGTCGTTGCCGACCTGGATGTACTCGGTGAGCGCGGCGCGGTCGAGATAGTTCTCGCCCCAATGCCCGACGTTGTCGAAGTGGATCCAGTTCGTGGGGCCGCGGTGCGATTGCCAGCGATTGATGATCGCCGCGTAGGCGGCCTGGGCGCCGCGAACGATCGCCGTGAGCGGACCGGAGTCGTGGTCCACGACGCTCTTCGCCACCGCGAACGACGTGTTGAACCGCTGCATGAGCGCACGGTCGTCATCGGTCAGCGGTTGGGTGGCCGGATTCGCCATGGCCTCCTGCAGCGTCGTCAGGAACGACTCCGGCCATTTGGCGAGACCCTCATCCGCCATGAGCTTCACTGACGGCGAGAAGAAGAAGAGCGGCAGCACGAGCGTCCGTCCGGACGTGCTGTCGCTCGGGTCATAGTTCGCAAGGGTCTGCATTTGGAGAGTGGAACGGAACGCGTTCGCGGCCTCGATATGGTTCTCGCCCGAAGAGGAGTACTTGTCGGTACGGATGGCGATGGTGGTGAAGGAGTAGGGCAGCTCGATCCGCGTGACGCCCTCCGGCAGATTCTCGAAGGATCCCTGCTCCACGAAACCGTAGATCCCGCCACCGGAGGGCGGGTTTGCGGAGAGCTCGGTCGAGAAGATGTTGCCGTAGACATCCAGCTGGAGAATCGAATAGCTGTTCGGATACTCCGGAATGGTCAGGATCACCGGGCCATTCGACACATCGAGGAACGCCTCGGCGTAGATGGTGTCGTCGTTGATCGCGACGACCACCTTGTACTCCGGCCCCATCCCGAGCGGTCCGGTCAGCCGGTTCTCGTAATTCTCGCCGGCGGTCTGTCCCTTGCTGTTTGCGCGGTTGATGTTGAATTGCACCCAGCTGAAAAACCGCGGATAGAACCGCACCGTGTAGTCGTAGCCGACGTCGAACCCTTCGTGATTGCTCATCGCTCATTTCTCCTGCTCGAAAGGGATGCCCTTCCGCGTGGCTTCTTTTCGGTCGTTGGGGATGGACGGCAAATTCTCTTACGTCCAGTCGCAGGAATGCAAGAGCCCGCCGGTTCGGCGATCCGATGATGCTGACCGCCCGCGCTATCATCCGAGCCCATGATTCACTTCCATAACGGCGACGTCGCGGCGTCGCTGGCGCGGCGGGCGGGCGTGCCGGGGCGGCATGTGCCGTTTCGCGAGTCGCTCGTGGGCGGCCCGGTGCGCCCCAATCTGCCGCTGCATGAATTTGTCGAAGAACGCGCGCTTTTTCTTTCCGAGCATCACGGCGAAAGCCTGCTGCGCGTGCGCAACGAACTGCTCGAACAGGAGATGAATCTCGACAAGGCGCGCGAGGAGGAGGAAGTCGTCCTCTGGTTCGAGCACGATCTCTTCTGCCTCGTGCACTTGCTGTATTTGCTGACGCGATTGGTGAAATGCCGCCGCATCACGCTCATCTGGTGTCCGCAGCCGCTCGGGCTGCAGTCGGAAGAAGAGCTGTTCAATCTCTTCCAGTCGCGCGCGGCTGTGCTGCCGGCCATGATGACGGCGGCATCGCTGGCGTGGCGCGCCTTCACGTCCGACGATCCGACCGCACTGAATCGCTTTCTCGAGAACGACGTCGCCGATTTTCCGTTTCTTCGCGACGGCCTTCGCCTGCACGCGTCGCGGTTTCCGTCGACTCGCAACGGCCTCGGCGAAGTGGAGCGCCGCGCCGTCGATGGCATCGCCGCGGGGGCCAGCGACTTCGTCTCCCTCTTCGGCCAGTTCGACAAAAACCCGCCGCGCTTCGGATTCGGCGACGGCGAATTCCTGCGCCATCTGAAGCACCTGGCGAATGTGGCGGTGCCGGTGATCACGATCATCGGCGACGAGAAGGCCAATCCACCAAAAGCACTTTTCACCGTCACCCCGGCGGGCGTCAACGTGATGGAGGGGAAGGTCGACTTCATCGAGATCAACAACGCCAACTTCTGGCTCGGTGGCGCGCACCTGACGCGCGAAAGGATGTGGCGATGGGACGCCGGCCTGCGGCAGATCGTACCGAGCCAGCCTGCCGCCTCGTAAGGTTCGAAGCGGCGGACGGCGTTGCGTTAGCCGGCTTGCTTTTCGAGCCGCGCCGCAAGTCGAAACGCGCCATCATCTGGCTGCACGGCGGCGGCGGTGCGTCTGTCTTTGAATCACGCCGGACAAATCTGCTCGCGTCCGTTTTCATCGCGCACGGCATCGCCTTCTTTCCCTTCAACAACCGCGGCTCCGGAATCGTCCGCCGCGCCGGCGACGATCTCGGCGGCTCCGCCTTCGAACGAATCCGTGACTGCGTGGCCGATATCGACGGCGCCATTCGCGAGCTGTGGCGCCGCGGCTATCGCGGCATCACGCTGGCCGGTCACTCCACCGGCGCGAACAAGATCGCTGTCTACGATCACTACAAGCCGCGCAATCGTGCGAAGCGCTACGTGCTCCTCGCCGGCGGCGATGACACCGGCATCCTTTACGCGCAACTCGGTGCGCGCAAATTCAACGCGCTGCTGACGAAGGCGAAGTCGATGATCAAGTCGCGACGCGGCGAGGAGATCGTGCCGCCGATTCCCGGCCAGACGATGCTGAGCTGGCGCGCGCTGTACGACGTCGCCAATCCCGACGGCGACTACAACGTCTTCCCGTTCTTCGAAGCGATGACCGGGACGAAGCTTTCGCGCCGTCCGTTTCGATCTATCCGCGGTATCCGCAAACCGTCGCTCTACATCTACGGCGATCGCGACGAGTACTGTTTCGACGACGTCCCGCGCTGCGTCTCCATACTCGCGCAGAACGTCGGCGACCGCGCGGAGATCGTGGTCATGCACGACGCCGATCACGGTTTCAGCGGCAGGGAAGAGGAGATTGGGGCCATCGTCGCGAGCTGGGTCGAGCGTTGATACCCTCAGCCGTCCCGAGGCTCACCAGCACAGACACTCTTGTCTGTGCTGCCGCAAGATGCACTGACGGATCCTTCTACGCGGCTGGAACGGGAAGGCCGTCCTCTCGCAGACCTTCGATGTGCATCTGGATGGCGCCGTACATGTTCACTTCCGCATCGGCGCGCGTGCCGCCGGTAGCCGCGCAGCCGGGTAGATCGGGCGAGTACGCCGAGAAATTCGAGCCGGCGTCTTCGATGATGATGAGGAATCGGTGCAAGGTCATCGTCGACGAGTTTACGTACAATCCGCGCCCGCATGTGGGGAATCGAACAGACGGCGCTCGGCCGCATCATCGTCCCGCCACTCTTGCCGGATGGCTTCGCGCTCTTCTACACGACCGCCGATTTTGACGGCCGGCTGAACACGGACGCCACCGCGACGCTAATGCGCATCGTTCGCGAACGATTCGGGATCGAGGCAGTGCTCGCGACGTGTACGCAGGTCCATGGCCGCAACGTCGTGCGCGCACATGCGGAGAACACCTGGCGCGAATGCGATTCGTGCGACGGACTTTGGTCCTCCGAACCCAGTACCGCCCTCGGCATCAAAGTCGCCGATTGTCTTCCGGTCACGATCGCGGACATGGCGAAGGGCGTGATCGCGAACGTTCACTCGGGATGGCGCGGCGCGGTGCAGAAGATTGCGGCGGAAGCGATCGATGCCATCGGCGGCGCGACGCCAACCACACAGGCGTGGCTCGGGCCTTCGATCCGTGTTTGCTGCTTTGAAGTCGGCGAGGAGGTCGTCGATCAGTTTCGGGAGTCGTATGCCGAGGGCGAATTGTTTGTCGATCGCGGCGGCGTGAAGCCGCATATTGATCTGCCCCGGCTCACCGCCGCGCTTCTGATCGCGCGCGGAATCGCGCCGCAGAACATTCACGACTCCGGCCTCTGCACGCGCTGCGACACGTCGATCTTCCACTCCTACCGGCGTGACGGCGGCCGAGGTGGACGAAACCTTGCAATTGCGGCCCATTAGCTTGGCCACTTTCAACGCACGTTTCCCTCGCCGCCGCACCGTTTTCAAGGTGATCACGATCTCTGTCGTGGTCGTGATCGCGCTGATCGCGATCCTCGCGCTTTACGTCTACAAACAATCGGTCGGAAAGTTCGAGATCCGCCGCCTCTCGCTGCCGACGCGCATCTTCACCGACTTCACTCCGCTGCGCAGCGGCGTCGTTCTCGGCGCCGACGATCTCGCGGAAAAACTCAATCGCCTCGGCTACCGGCAGGTCTCCGCGCTGGCGCAGGCTGGCGACTACGTTCCCAGTTCGTCGCAGATCGATCTCTACACGCGGCCGTTCACGCATCCGAGCGGCCAGTATCCGTCGCAGCCGGTGCGCATTGCGTTTCGCAACGGCAGCATCGCGTCGGTGGTCTCGCTGAAGCAGGCCTCGCCGATCGACAACGCCGCGCTCGAGCCAGAGTTGTTGACGTCGATCCTCAGCGACCAGCTGGAAAACCGCCGCCCCGTCACGCTCGATCAGGTGCCGAAAGAGCTCCAGGACGCCGTCGTCGCGACAGAAGACGTCCGTTTCTGGCATCACCCCGGCGTCGATCCGATCGGCCTTTTTCGCGCGCTCTTCCGCAACGTTCGCGCGGGCGGCGTGACCGAGGGTGGGTCGACGCTGACGCAGCAACTCGTGAAGAACTATTACCTGACCGGCGAGCGGACGTTCAAACGCAAAGCGACCGAAGCGTTCATGGCGGTCATCCTCGACGCGAAGTACTCGAAGCGCGAGATTCTCGAGGCGTACCTGAACGACATCTATCTCGGCCGCAACCGTTCGATCTCGATCCTCGGCGTCGGTGAAGCGGCGCGCTTCTATTTCGGCAAGCCGGTCTCCGAGATCAGTCTCCCCGAAGCCGCTCTGCTCGCCGGCATCATCCGCAGTCCGAACAACTACTCGCCCTTCACGCACCCGGAACTGGCGATGCAGCGCCGCAGCACCGTCCTCGGACTGATGCTCAATCAGAAAAAAATCACGAAGGAGCAGTACGACGCCGCGATGGCGACGAAGTTGCCACCGAAGCCGTTCCGGCAGCGCAGCGGACTGTCGTCGATTCCGTACTACGTCGATCGCGTGTTGCAGGAGATGGCGCGCGACTACGGCATCAAAGACGTCAAGGGCCGCGGCCTGCAGATTTACACCGCGATCGATCTGAACGCGCAGGACACCGCGGCGCGCACGATCGAAGCGGGTCTAAGTGCGTTGGAGAAAGGGAGTAAGCGCCTCCGCCGTCCCGATCAGCCGTTGCAGGGCGCGATCATTCACGTCGACGTTCCGACGGGCGAGATCCGCGCGCTGATCGGAGGCCGCAACTACGATCTCAATCAATTCAATCGCGCACTCAACGCCAGGAGGCAGATCGGATCGCTGGTGAAGCCATTCGTCTACGCGACCGCGTTCGAGCCGAGCCTCTCGAATCAGAACATCACGCCGGCTACGCTCGTCAGCGACACGCGCTTCGTCCTCAAGCGCCGCTTCTCCCCCGACTGGTCGCCGCGCAATTACGAGGATGTCTACCACCAGACCGTGACGGTGGCCGAGGCGCTGGAGCAGTCACTCAACTCCGCCTCGGTGCGCATCGGACTGGCGTGCGGACTCGATCCGATTGCTCGCACCGCGCACACGCTTGGCGTCGTCTCCGACATCGACACGAAGAATCCGTCGATGCTCCTCGGCGCTGTCGATCTCGCGCCGATGGAGATGGCCGACGCGTACTCCACGATCGCCCGCCTCGGCTCGCGCGTTCCGCTCCATGCCGTCAAGTTCGTGACCGACGACAAAGGCCGTAAGGTTTCCGCGGGTGACGAAGTCCAGCCGGTGCAGGTCTTCCCGGCCCGCGACTCGTACATGCTCGTCACGGTGATGAAGGGCGTTGTCGACCGCGGCACCGCGGCCGGGGCGCGCTCGATGGGCTTCAAACTCGTCGCCGCCGGCAAGACCGGAACGACGAACGACAAGCGTGACGCATGGTTCATTGGATTCACACCGAAAGCGCTGACGCTGACGTGGCTCGGCTTCGACGACAACGCGCCGACCGGCCTCTCCGGCGGCACCGGCGCGGTTCCGATCTGGACGCGCTTCATGCAGGCGGCGATGGTGGGTCAGCCGAATGTCGATTTCGCGCCGCCCGAAGGCGTCGTTATGGCGCAGATGGATGAAACCAGTGGCGGTCTTGCAGTTCCGAACTGTCCGCCGCGCTCTGTCGTGACCGAGGCGTTCAAGACGGGAACGCAGCCGGGCAATCCGTGTCCGCTGCACAGTCCGCAGGCAGCGCCTGCTCCGGCGCTCGATCAGTTCGGCAATCCGATCGCGCTCGATACGGCGGGGATGCCGATCGCACCGGAAACAACGACCACCTCGGAGCCGCTCGCGCCGATCACGCCGGAACCGGGTGACACGACCCTGACTGGCGGCTACTTCCGCACCGACACCGCTGCGCCGCCGCCGACAACGACGACAACGCCGGAACCGCCACGTCGCGAGCGCGATCTGAATCGCGATCCCAATCGCGACCGCTCCGATCAGCCGCCGCCGAGCACGAATACGAGCGAGCCGACGCAATCGACCAACACCAGCACAACGAGCACGTCGCCGCCACCGCCGGAGTATTGATTTCTGCGTTGCAAGTGACTCCTATCCGTTCCTTTCTCAACTTTTTTTGCCTCGGAGGGTAGGGACTGCCGCCTTTCCGTCACTCCTAAGTCAGGAGACGTTGATTGTTGATGGGCAACTCTGCCGCAAATGGTGCTGAAGAGCGCTTCCGGAAGTCGAAAGGGAGTCTCTCTTGCAGCGTGGTGCCATGCGGCAGCAGTCGTCGTCGTCGTCGGGCGGCCGCGCGGCCGCAGGTGGGTTATTTTTCTGGAACATCCGCGAAGTGTGCACACTTGTGGTGGGCGACGGTGACGAACGATCAGTCCGAATTCTCGACTGCGCATCCTCTCGATGCCGTTTATCGCGAGCACGAGAGCTTGCTCCGCGCCATCGCTCAACATCGTTTTCGCGTCCCGCCCTGCGACGCCGAAGCGCTCGTTCACGACATCTTCGCCTCATTCCTCGAACGGCAGCCGGACGCCTACGACATCAAGGCCTTCCTGATCGGATCGATCAACAACGCCTGCCGGCATTACTGGCGGAAGCGGCAACACGAAGAACCGCTGCTGCCGCATCACGAATTGACGCCGAGTGACGACGAAGCCGCGAAGCTGGAGCGCTGGGCGCTCCGCCTCAGCCTCGGCGCCACCCTGGCCCGCCTCGGCGGCAAATGCAGCGAGACGCTGCGCCGCTATTACCTCCGCGACGAGAGCGCGGAATCGATCGCGCAGGAGCTTGACACGTCTCCTGCATACATATGGCAACTGTTGTCGTCGTGCCGCAAACGCGCGCGCCAGATCTACAGCTCCATCACCCGTTCACGATCATGAGTCACTACACCGAAGACGAGCTGTCTGCTTTCGCACTACGCCCTGAAGCCATCGATGACCGCGAACGGGTCGAGCAGCACGTAGCCGCATGCGGCGACTGCCGCAGCACCCTCGACGTCATCGAAGCATTTGATTCGGCCCTCCACGATCCGTTGCCGTGGGAAATGGCCGAGTCGACGCTCGTCCGCCGAGAGGCGCCGCCGGCGCTTCTCGATCACGCCCGAGCGATCGCAGCCGACGACGCCCGCGCGCGCGAGCTGGTGATGCCGCTCGTCGATTCCGTGATCCGCTTCCGCGCCGCCCGCATCGACGACGATCCGCGCTTCTACACGCTGGCCGTGATCCGCCTGCTCTCAAAAGTCGCGAACGGCATGCACGAACGCCAGCCGCAGTTCGGCCTCGTCCTCGCCGACACTGCCCTGACCATCGCCGAGAAACTCCCGCCGAGTTTGCAGGCGCAGTCGGCGTGGTACATGGGCACGGCGTGGAAAGAGCGCGCCAACGCGCTCCGCTACCTCGGCCGCTTCAAGGAAGCCGACGAAGCGCTCGACCGCGCCGAGGAGGCGTTCGAATCGGACGATCATGTGGAGCCGTTCGATCTGGCCATCGTGAAGTACGTGCGCGCGACGGTTTGTGCAGAGACGGAACGCTTCGATGACACCGTGCGGCTTGCGCGCGAGTCGGCAGCACAATTCCTGTTGTACGGCGATAAGCGGCGCTACCTTGCCGCTCGGCTGGTCGAAGGCTTTGGTTACTACTGCGTCGATCGCGATCGCGAGGCGGTGCCGATCTTTGAATCGGTCATCGAGGCGGCTCGGGCCGCGCGTGAGATGTGGATATTGGCCGGTTCGTTGTCGAACGCCGCAGCTTGCTACACGCACCTGCATCTTTACGACAAGGCTGACAAGTACTACGCCGAAGCCGTCTCCGTCTTCACGGATATCGAGATTCCGACGGAGTGCGCGCGCACGTTGTGGGCGTGGTCAGCGATGAAGGTTGAAAGCGGAGATTACGAGAACGGCCTGCCGGAGCTCGAGCGCTCCCTCGATCGATTGAAACGATTCGACCTCGGCAACGACGCTTCGCTCGCTACGCTGGACTTGGCAGCAGGTCTCCTCGCCTCGGGCCAGCCCGACCGCGTACCAGCGCTGTGCCGCTCCGTTGCCGTCACATTCGCCTCCGAAGGGATGACGCGCAGCGCTCGTAAAGCATTGGCGTACCTCAGCGAAGCCGTTAGCGCGGGTACCGCAACGGCTGATGAAGTCCGTCATATTCGTACCTACCTGGAGCGTCTGCCGACACACCCCAACCAAGAATTTTCTCAGCTCCAGTAAGAAAAAAACTCAGGAAAGCCGTTCTCGCGTCACTCTTACTTGTGAGGGCGCCCTCCATCACTCCGGCTTTGACCGGCACGAGGAGGGTTTATGCGTAAAACGATCCGAGTCTACGTTCTTGCTATTTCGGTACTCACAGCGGCTTCTGCGCCCGTGTATGCAACACCGAGCAGCAGCCGATCCGGCGATTCATTCTTCACGCGTCTGAAGAATGCGGTCGTCCGAATCCTGGACGAAGCAAAAATCAGCGTCCCCGTCGGCTGATTCTTCCTCCCCGCACTGATTCCAACAGCCGATGCCCCTCGGTGTGGCGAAGCTGTATCTACACGGCGCACCCGGTGCGCCTCGCGTTACCATCCGCCTCGATGCGCACCATCCTCGTCACGGTCTGTCTACTCATCGCCTCGAACGTCTTCATGACGTTCGCCTGGTATGCCCACCTGCGCAACTTGTCGTCACGACCGTGGTACGTGGCGGCATTCGCCAGTTGGGGGATTGCGCTCTTTGAGTATCTGCTCCAGGTTCCGGCCAATCGCATCGGGTATCACCAACTCTCGCTCGCGCAATTGAAGATCGTGCAGGAGGTCGTGACGCTGTCGGTCTTCGTGCCCTTCGCCGTCTTCTACATGCGCCAGCCGATGAACCTCAATTTTCTGTGGGCGGGGCTTTGCCTTCTCGGCGCGGTATTCTTCATCTTCCGATGAGCGATGCCGCCGCAAAGAGCTGGGCCGTGCTTTTCGCCCGGCTCGTACTCGGCCTGATCTTCTTCATGGCCGGTATCTGGAAGGTCTTCGTACTCGGTCCCACTGGTCACGTGCATCGGTTTTTTCTTCCGTTCCAACACACGTTTCTGCCGGTGTGGTCGCTGTGGGCGGCCGGCTTCGCGATTCCTTTCGTCGAACTCATCGCCGGCGCTCTTGTCATCCTCGGCTTCCAAACCCGCTACGCGCTGGTCGGGCTCGGATTCGTGCTGGCAATCGTCACGTTCGGCCATCTTCTCGATCAGCCGCTCTACGCGCTTCACGAGCACGTCATCCCGCGGCTTGCGCTCGTCCTCTTCGTATTCCTGATGCCGAGGGACAGCGATCGATACTCGCTCGATCACCTGCTGCGCCGCGCCTGAACCGCATGCGTCTCTGGTCACTCCATCCGCAGTATCTCGACGCCAAGGGACTCGTAGCGCTCTGGCGCGAAGGACTGCTCGCCCAGGCGGTGCTGGCCGGCCAGACGCGCGGTTATCGGAACCATCCGCAGCTCGAACGTTTTCGCGGCCGCGCCGGCGCAATCGCGTTCTATCTTCACCACGTTGCCGACGAAGCCGAAGCGCGCGGATACAGCTTCGATCGATCGAAGTTGCCTCGCCGAAAGTTCGCGCCGATGATCGACGTCTCCGACGGCCAACTCCGATTCGAATGGCAGCATTTGGTTGCGAAGCTGCGCGAACGCGATCCCGCGCGGCTCCTGCGGTTCGCGGAAATTACCGATCCGCTGCCGCATCCGTTTTTCGCCGTTGTTCCCGGTTCTGTTGCCGCATGGGAAAAGGTGCACGGCTGACTCCGGCTACAATCGGCGCTTCATGCGCATCCTTGCAGACGTCGCCGTCGTCATCGTGGCCGTGCTGCACCTCGGCTTTCTGATCCTGGAGATGTTCCTCTGGACCAAGCCGTTCGGACTGCGCACCTTTCGACTGACGCCGGAGATCGCGCAGGCTTCTGCCGGCCTCGCTGCGAATCAGGGCCTCTACAACGGCTTCCTCGCTGCCGGTCTGCTCTGGGGCGCGTGGGGCGGCGACGGCGCCTATCCGATTAAGCTGTTCTTTCTCGGCTGCGTGATCGTGGCGGGCGTCTTCGGAGCCTTCACCGCCAAGCGCTCGATCCTCTGGATTCAGGCTTTTCCTGGGTTGCTCGCGCTCCTTGCAGTCATCGCCGCGCACCGAGCCTGACGCATGGAACTCCTCCTTTGGCGCTGGAGCACGACGGCACAGATCACCTCGGAGCTGATGATCGCCGTATTCTTCGTCGTGCTGGCGCGATCGGTTCGCCGCGTCGAAATGCGGCCGTGGATTCAGGCGTGGCTCTGGAATCTCGCCGCGCTTTTCGTCACGATCACGTTCTGGTTCGCACAGCCGAAATCGCGAATCGCCTTCATGGTCACGGTCTTCGGCTACACATTGTCGAAGACGATCTTCTCCGTTCTGCTGGTGGCCGGAACGTGGAACTTTGTCCGCCGCCGCGCGGGCATCGGTGCGCGCCGCGCGGTCATCGCATCCGTAGTCGCCTACTCAACCATCGCCGCGTTCACCTTCGACACAATCGACAAACTCGGCACGGCGCAATCCGCAGTGATCGCATTGGTCCTCGGCGTTGGCGCGCTGCTTCTTCTCTTTACTCGAACTCCCGGTGCCGGATGGCTGACTGCGGGCTTATCGATCCGAACCCTCCTCGCGATCGTCGAAACGCTTGCACACGGCGCGCGCCTCGTGCCGCAGCATTTCGTGTCGGAGTCCGCAATCGGCATCTTCGTCGCGTCGTATTCGTCGTTCGATACCGGCGCGGAGTGGGTGATCGCCCTCGGATGCGTGCTCATTCTCTATCGCACCATCCAGCAGGAGCTGACCCAATCGAACGTCGATCTCCTCGCCGCGCAGGAAGTGCTGCAGGAGTTGGTCGACCGCGATCCGCTCACGGGTCTTGCCAACCGCCGCGCCCTTCCGGAAGTTCTGCGCGGCGTTTTCCGCACCGGAGCCACCATCCTCTTTTTCGATCTCAACGATTTCAAGAAGATCAACGACTCGTACGGCCACCAGACCGGCGATGACTGTCTGAAGCGCTTCGCGCGCGTGCTCCAGGCCAGCTTCCGTCCCGACGATCACGTCATCCGCTACGCCGGCGACGAGTTCGTGGTCATCGCGCCCTCGGCCGACTCCGAACAGATTCTGGCGCGCGTCGAGAACGTGCGCGAGCGGCTCAAGTTCGAACGCAGCGATGGACCTCCGATCAAATTCTCGGTCGGCCACGCCTCCGTTCCCGTCGATGGTGATGCCGAGGCCGCACTGCGCGAAGCCGATGAAGCGATGTATCGGCAGAAGGGCGCGCACGGCGGCCGCCTGCGGACCGTGTGATTTCTACGAAACCTTCCGTCGCGTTTTGATAGGGGGTCTTGGCTCTCGCGTCACGATCCGGCCGGCATGTGCCGACTCGATCTCGCGCAGGTGTTGCGCGTAGCCCTCCGAGCCTCCGTACCGTTGTAGAAGTCTCGTCCGCGTTTCGTGAATCTCTTCGACAACCGGATCTCTGAAGTCATTCATCGGATTCTCCAAGCAGCTCGTACGGAGTGCAGATCAGCGGCGGCTCATAACCGCTCTCTCGGCATGTCTCGTAGACGAGCGGTAATGTAACAGCGTTTGCGATGTGCTTGCAGTTCCAAGTCGCGAGGAAGTCCATTCCATGAACTGCAGCGATTCCGATGTGCAGGGCGTCTGTCTCGGCATTTGCAGGCAAATCCGAGCGGCGCAGCAACTCAGCTTTCAGGGCATGGGCATCGTCGGTTACGCGCAGGAGCGCAACATCTTCAAGGAACCGCAGTCGTTCCGCCGCCAATGACGGATCACCCTCGCTCGCTTCGTCAACGACGGCCGCAGAAGCGAACAAATCGAAATCGCTTCGCCGCGACGTCCACCAACGACGCGTCAATTCCTGGTGTGCGGCCACTTGCAGATCGTTGCGATTCAGCCATCCGACGAGGTAACTGATCACGCTGGTTTCGATGTAGACGCTTGGCTTCACGCGCATCAGCTTACTGCTTACTTACTGCCATTTCAGGAGCGAAACGACCGAGTTCCTGGCGGCCTCTGATGGTAATCTCCCTCCTCGCGAATTGGAGGTAGTCATGACCGGTGTGATCAAACTTCTCGACAGCGAAATCAACGAGCGTCACATGCTCAATCATCCGTTTTATCAACGCTGGAACGCGGGCGAACTGACACGCGGAGAGCTCGAAGAGTATTCGCGGCAGTACTACCCGTACACGCTCGCGTTTCCGACGTTCCTGAGCGCGATGCACGCGCACACCGATGACATCGCCATCCGCCAGTACCTGCTCGAGAACTTGATCGAGGAGGAGCGCGGTGCCGAAAATCATCCCGAGCTCTGGCTCCGCTTCTGCGACGCCCTCGGCGTCGACCGCTCCGACGCGAAATCGACGACACCGAACGCCGCGACGTCGGGTCTCATCACCACCATGCGCAATCTCGCCCACAGCGAGAAGTTGCACGAAGGTCTGGCCGCGCTCTACGCGTACGAGTCGCAGATCCCGGCAGTTTCGAAAACCAAAATCGACGGCCTCGCCGCCTGGTACGGCATCACCAAACCGCGCGACATCTCCTTCTTTTCGGTGCACATGGAAGCCGACGTCCTCCACTCGCAGACCGCGCGCGAACTTCTCGAAACGCTCTGCGACACTCCGGAGAAATGCGAGGAAGCGCGCGAAGCGGCTGCGACTACGGTCAATGCGCTGTATCGCTTTCTCGACGCTGTGAACTAGCTCAGGACGCCGAGCTGTTGCCGCGGCGGCGTAGCCGTCATAAGAGCCGTAGCCCCCAGCGTTCAGCTGGGGGTTTTCGCGTTGCGCAATATCGTGAGCCCGCTTTGAGCGGGCGAAAGAAAGCTTTCTGTCGCCCGCCGAGGCGGGCTCACAAATCAATCGCCGTCTCCTGATCCACGCTTGAAAGTGTGGGCTAGGGTTCTTACGACGGCTTCGCTGCGAAGGGTCCGCCGAAAACATTTGCGAGGGGATCCTAATGCGCGCGATCCAACCCCCGTTTAGTGTTCCAATAGCGCGATGGGAACGCGTTGGTCGGCGTTTCTCCTTTTATTGCTGCTGGTTTCGTTCACTGCGCGCGCGCAGGTGATGACGTACATCTACCATGCGCCGGAGTCGTCGCTCGACGTTCGCTATCTGTATCACTGGGAGATTCTGCGAACGGCTCTTGAACGGACGTCGCCGAAGTGGGGCGCGTATCGCATGGTGCCGTCGGGGTTCATGACCGAGCGGCGGCAGGCGTTCGAGCTGAAGAACGCCACTGGCAAACTGACCGTGATGTACCTCAGCACCACTCCCGATTTTGAGCAGCACCTCATTCCGATCCGAATCCCGGTCGACAAGAACCTCGGCGGGTACAGCATCTTTTTGATCCGCCGCGGCGAGCAGAAGCGGTTCGCAGCTGTTCGTTCGGTGGACGAACTTCGGCGGTTCACCTACGGCCTCGGGCTGGGATGGATCGATGTCGACATTCTGAAAGCAGACGGATTTCGCATCGTTACTGGCTCGAGTTACGACGGCTTGTTCGAGATGCTCGTCAACAAGCGCTTCGATGTTTTCCTGCGTGCTGCTACCGAGGTGCTCGACGAATATGAAGAGCGAAAGGAATCGCTGCCGCTGGTCATCGAGGACAGCATCATTCTTTATTACCCGCTTCCGATGTACTTCTGGTTTCCGAAGACCAACCAAGGACGGCGGCTGGCGGCGCGCGCCGAGGAAGGGATGCGGATGATGATCGCCGACGGAACGTACGACCGCATCTTCGACTCCTACCAGCGACAGAAAATCGAGCGGCTGCGGTTGAAGGAGCGCCGCATTATCAGGATTGCCAATCCGTTCCTCGGCGACGAGACGCCGTTCGCCGACAAGCGGCTGTGGTTCGATCCGCAAACGTGGAAATGATGGATCGCCGAGGACTATCGGTCGCCGTTGTCGTTGCCGCCACGCTCGTGACGGTGACGACGTTCCTGTTCGGCGTGCTGGCGGCGGTCGGGTATGTCTCGGAACATCGCACCGAAGAGGAACGGCTCCGGCGCGGTGTTGCCGCGCAGGCCGAGGAACTGGCGGCGGCGCTGGCGCTGCCGGTGTGGAACATTGACCGCGCGCAGATCGACAGGATTCTTGATAGTCAGGGCCAGACGCCTCAGGTCGAAGCCGTGGTCGTCGAAGCCGCGGGCAAGATTCAGGCGCGCGTCCGCTATCAGAATGGGCGCTTCGTGGCATCGAACGGCAACGTTTCTCCGGCCGGCTTGTTCGTCGCGGAGCGGCCCATCACGTTTTCAGGCGAGCGCATCGGCAGTGTGCGGCTGTTCGCCACGCCGCGCTACATCGAGCAGCAACTTCGCAGCTCGCTCATCTCGATGGCGGGGACCACACTGGCGATCGATCTGCTGCTGATCCTGTCCGTCTATCTCGTGCTCTGGCGCGCCGTAGTGCGGCCGCTGACCGACATCGAGAAATACGCCGCCGCGGTGAGCGGCGGCAAGAGCGACACTCCCGTCAGCGGCGTTTTTCCGAAGGAGCTTGCCAGCGTTCAGTCGTCGATCGAGAGCATGGTCCGGCTCATTGAGGAGCGCTATCGCGAGTTGCGCGAGAGCGGTGAGCGCTTCCACTCCATCTTTGACGCCGTCAACGACGCCATCGTCATCAACGACATCGACAGCGGCGCGATCCTCGACGCCAATCCTGCCATGTGCGCCATGTTCGGCTACACGGTTGAAGAGTTGCGGAGCATCGGCATCGGTCCGCTGAGCGCGGGCGATTTGTCGTTCACGACGGCGGATGCACTGGAGCGCATTCGCAAAGCGGCCGCCGGCGAAGAGCAGCTCTTCGAATGGCATTCGCGGCACAAGGACGGTCACCTGTTCTGGACCGAGGTCAACATGCACGTCGCTGCGATTGGCGACAGCAGGCGGAGCATCGTCGTCGTCCGCGATATCACCCAGCGCAAGCAGATGGAGGAGGCGCTGAAGGCGGAGACCGATTTCACCGACACCGCCATCAATGCCATGACCGGCATCTTCTTCGTGCAGACTCGGCAGGGACGGTTTCTTCGCTGGAATCAACCGCTGGAGCGGCTGGCGGCGGGGGAGGGACGCACAGTCGAGGAACTGGGCGGCCTGATTCTCATTCATCCCGATGATCGCGATCTCGTGGCGGCGAAGATCGACGACGTGTTCGAGAACGGATATGCGGAGATCGAGGCGCGGCTCGTGTTGTCGGATGACGTCCGGCACTACTTGCTGAACGGCCGGCGGATGGATGTGGGCGGCGAGCAGTTCCTGGTCGGCACCGGCTTCGACGTCACGGAACGGCGGCGCGCCGAGGCCGAGCAGAAGCGGTTGCAGAGCGCAGTGGAACGTTCGGCGGCGGAGTGGAAGGAAACCTTCGACGCCGTCACAACGCCGATTTTGATCATGGAAAGCAGCGGCGCCGTGGTGCGCGTGAACCGCGCGGCGCTGGAGTTGAGCGGGCTTTCGCAAAGCGACATTGCCGGACGTCCCATCGATCAGATCGGCGACGGCGAGCCGTGGCACACCGCGTCGCAACTGGTCTCGTACATCGCCGGCAAGCGCGAGGGGACGACCGCCGAGACGAAGGACGCCGAGGGGCGGACGTGGGACATCATCATCACGCACTTCTCCGCCGCGAATGGCGGTGCCGAGCGGTTCATCCTCGTGCTGTGGGAGATCACCGGAATCGTCGAGCTGCAGGAGTCGCTGCGGCGAAGCGAGACATTGTCGGCGATGGGTACGCTGGTGGCCGGCGTCGCGCACGAGGTGCGCAATCCGCTCTTCGGCATCTCGGCCACGCTCGACGCGTTCGACGAGGAGATGAAGCAGCCAGGCTACGCCGAATGCGGCGCCACGCTCCGGCAGGAGGTGAACCGGCTCGTGCACCTGATGCAGGAGCTGCTCGAGTACGGCAAGCCGGCGGCGCTTTCGATCGAGCGCGGCGATCTGAACGAAGTTGTTGGCGACGCCGTGGAGAGCCGCAGCGCCGCCGCGCGCGCCGCGCAGGTCGAGATCCGCAATGCCATGACCGCGACGCTGCCGACGCTGCTGATGGATCCGTTGCGGCTGCGGCAGGTCTTCGAGAACCTCATCGACAACGCGGTCCAGCACTCGGATCCGGGGATGACCGTGCACATCGGCGGCGCCGTCGTCGATCACGCCGGCCGGCAGTGGGTGGAGTGCCGCATCGACGATGAAGGTCCCGGTTTCGCGCCTCAGGATTTCGATCGCGTGTTCGAACCATTTTTCTCGCAGCGCGAAGGCGGGACCGGACTCGGTCTCTCGATCGTCCAGCGCATCGTCGAAGAGCATTCGGGCAAAGTGATCGCGGCGAATCGTCACGAGGGCGGCGGCAGCATTCGCGTCCTCTTTCCGCTGGGCGGCGCACAATGAGCGGCATGACCCGCAACAAAGTGCTGATCGTGGACGACGAGCCGGCCATCCGCATGGCCATTCGCCGCTTTCTGACGACGGCCGGCTTCGAAGTGTTCGACGCCGAGAACCGCGTTTCGGCGCTGGCGCAGGCGCGCAAAGAGCGGCCGGACGCGATCATCCTCGACTACAAATTGCGCGACTGCACCGCGCTCGATCTGCTCCCGCAGTTCAAAGCGATCGACGCGTCGGTCGCCATCATCGTGCTCACCGCGCATGCCAGCGTCGAGCTCGCGGTGAGCGCGATCAAAGAAGGGGCGGAGCAGTTTCTGACGAAGCCGGTCGAGTTGCCGACGCTGCTGGTCATCCTCAACCGCACGCTTGATACGCAGCGCAGCCGGCAGGCCGATCAGGCCGACCGCAAGAAAGAATCGCGCGACGTGCTCGATCCGTTCAACGGAACCAGCGCCGCCATTCGCCAGCTCGAAGCGGACATCAGCAAAGTCGTCGCCACCGACCGGCCCATCCTCATCCAGGGCGAGACCGGAACGGGCAAGGGGATTCTCGCAAACTGGCTGCACCGCAACGGCCGCCGGCGCCAGGAACCGTTCGTCGATCTGAACTGCGCGGGGCTGTCGAAGGATTTTCTGGAGTCGGAGTTGTTCGGCCACGAGCGCGGCGCGTTCACCGGCGCAATCGCGGCGAAGCAGGGACTCTTCGACCTCGCGCACCGAGGAACGTTGTTCCTCGACGAGATCGGAGATGTCGATCTGCAAGTCCAGCCGAAACTCCTCAAAGTCCTCGAGGACAAACGGTTTCGCCGGCTCGGCGACGTCAAAGACCGTTTCGCCGATGTTCGCCTCGTCGCGGCCACGCATCACGATCTCACCGTCCTGGTTCGCGAGCGCCGCTTCCGCGAGGACCTCTACTTCCGCATCAGCACGATCGTTCTCCGCCTGCCCGCACTTCGCGACCGCACCGAAGACATCCCGCCGCTGGCCTCCGACATCGTCGCGCGCGTGGCGCACGAACTTGGACGAAGCGGCATCACCTTCGCGGACAGCGCCGTGCGCGCCATGCAGCAGTACCCATGGCCGGGCAACATTCGCGAGCTCAAGAACGTGCTGGAACGCTCGCTCCTCCTCAGCGACCGCGACGAGATCCGCCGCTCCGACCTCCGCTTCGAGTCCCCCTCCGGCGAAGGCGCCGCCGACGATACGCGTCTGACGCTGACCGAAGTCGAGTCCCGCCACATCCTGCGCGTCCTCAAAGAAGAAGACGGCGTCATCGACCGCGCCGCCAAACGCCTCGGCGTCACCCGCAACACGCTGTATTACAAAGTGCGCAAGCATCGCATTACGGTGCGGAAGGGGGAGGGGTGAGGTTGGGTGAGCAGAAGGCTATTTTTCGATATGAACGAAGAAGAGCGCGTATAGAGCACCTGTGGAATCATGTTTCGGAGTTGAGGCACACAAAGTCGTCGCAAAGAAATAACTTAGAGCACGGTATGATCCCTGAATGAATCGAAGGGCGTTTCTCAGTCATGCAAGTGAGGATAAGGACCGTTTCGTTCGCGAATTCGCTGAAAAGCTCTACGCAAAAGGGGTCGAAGCGTGGGTGGACGAATGGGAGATCTACCCCGGCGATAGTCTCGTTGATAAGATCTTCGAGGAAGGGCTGAAGAGCGCGGACGCTATCATCATCGTGCTCTCAACCAAAAGTGTGGAAAAGCCTTGGGTGAAGGAAGAGTTGAATGCGAGTGTTGTGAAACGCATCGAGAAGGGCACGAGAATCATTCCGGTCGTTTTGGATAATGTCGAAGTACCTGAGTCGCTTAAGAATACGGTATGGGTGAAGATTGCAGATTTAGCCGATTACGATGCCCAAGTCGATCGTGTCGTCTCCGCAATCTATGACCTTCGTCCTAAGCCAAGCCTCGCGAAGCCGCCTGCATATACAACAACAAGCGCGTCCACCTTGCACGACCTGTCTAAGCAGGATGTTGTCGTTCTCCGTTTATTTGGCGAGGCGGCACGAAGAGACGGCAGCACATTAGGTATTGACACGGAGCATGTGTGGGAAGACGCTGAGAGACTTGGCCTGTCACGCGAGGACTTTCTTGATTCACTTGAGATTCTTTCGAATCGCGGTTACCTAGAGCGGTCGCGCTTGCTTGGGTCTGATCCGCCGGATTTCTCGGTCACAACGCATGGCCTTGACGCATACCTTCACGAGTTCATTCCTGATTTCAAGTCTGTATTTCGGCAAATAGCATTCGCGATCGTTAATAATGACAAGCGGCTCAATTCTGACATTGTTGATGAAACTGGCCACGAGAAGCTCATTGTTGATCATGTGTTGGAGGTCATGCAGGCCAACAGCTACGTCGAGCTGGACACCGGGATTGGCGGGTATATGGAAGTAACAAAGGTACTCGCCGGCCTCCGACGACTCTTGCAGACACCCGGCGTCTAACGCTCGGCAGCAGACGACCCGGCCCGCTCAGAAGAAACACTAGGCATCATCGAATGAAACACGCCTTCCTTTTGCTTCTCCTCGCGTGCGCCACGTCTCTGTCGGCGCAGCCGCGGCCTGTCGCCGGACCGAAGCTCATCCCGGTATACGACTGGGATAAGGACAAGACGCTCACTGCATTTCGCAGTCAGATGATGGAGCTCATTCGCGCTCGCGACGAGAAGCGGTTGTTTGATCATCTTGACCCTGACGTGCGCTTCTCATTCGGACCGGGGGTCGGAATCCAGGCGTTCAAGCGTGCCTGGTATCGGGAGCCGCATTGGGAAGAGCTGTTCACGATGTTCTACATGGGCGGCGGCGTGTTGCGCGACAACGATCACTTCTCGACGCCGTCGATCTATGCGAGCTGGCCGGAGAAATTCGACCGGTTTTCGTTCAACGCGGTGCTGAGCCGCAACACGCTGTTGTATGAGCGCAACGACCCAAAATCGAAGGCGATCGCGATCCTGTCATTCGACATCGTGAAGCCGCTCGGTGAGAAGGGTCATATCCGCGTTGCCGACGGACGCACTGGCTGGATGGACCCACGACTTCTATGGAGTCCGGCCGGCTATCACATCGAATTGGTTCGCAAATGGGGTACCTGGAAGATCGCGGCGTTCGTCTCAGAGCAGCGGTAGGTTTGAGAGGTCACCTCCACCGCCACCCGCGTATCGCCGGTGTTGCGAAAGTGATGAACGCCCCTTTTGTCTGACGGTTCGGAATGCCTGACGAGCACGCTCTGGTTGTGCCGACGCGTGCGACCGGTCCTTCTCGCGACATCATTGCTGCTGCTTTGCTCCGTCGCCTTTGCCGCGCCCGCGAAACCTCGCGGCGTCACCCTCGACGTGAAAGACGCCGGCGTCCACGCCGTCCTGAAATCGATCCAGAAGCAGTGCGGCATCCGCAGCCTCACCATCGATCCCGGCGTCACCGGAAGCGGCACGTTCCTCTTTCACGACGTCCCGTGCAAGGTGGCGCTCGACACCGTCCTCAAGGTTAATGGCCTGGCGGCGAAGACGTACGCCAACTCGGTCGTGGCGGTCAGTCCTCGATGAATCGCCGCAACGCGATCAAGTTCGCCGTCCTCGCGCTTCTCGCCGCCGGCGTCGCCGCGCTCTACTTCTCGCCTGCGCGCAGCTACCTCACCAAAGAACATCTGCGCGATCTCATCTCCTGGCTGCGCGGACTCTGGTACGGCCCGATCGTGCTCATCGCGCTCTACGCAGTCGGTTGTATTTTCGCCCTTCCGGCCAGCGTCTTCGTCATCGCCGCCGGCGTGATCTGGGGATGGAAACTCGGCGCGGTTTACGCCATCACCGGCGGCATGCTGGGCGCGATCGCTTCCTACTTCGTGGGCGGCTTCCTCGGCGAAGGATTACTCGACAAGTTCGGCAGTGCCGGCCGCGCGGTGCGCCGCCAGGTCGAATCGGCCGGCTTCACGAGCATGCTCATTGTCCGCCTGATTCCAGGGCCGCCCTTCGCGGTTTGGAACTACGCCGCCGGCATCGCCCGTGTGCGCTTCCGCGACTACTTCTGGGCCACGCTGATCGGCGTCGTCCCGTCGCACATCGTCTTCACCTACTGCGCCGACTCTCTGGTCAACGGAACGATGACGCAAGGTGACGCGTTGCGCCGCCTGATCATCGTCTGCGTTCTACTCCTCGCGCTGATCGCCATTCCGCTCGTGATCAAGAAGCGGATGGGCGCGCGCGCAATCGAATAGACGCCGCACTCCGAACGGCGCGGCCTCCGAGCCGGGGCGACTGTTCTTGCGCCGTCTTCGCCGATGGGCCATCCGTCCCCGGATGGCGCAGATTAGTGGCGCGTTACCGCGGCAGCTGCGGAATCCTCCCCGGCGTCCATGGTGCGCCGCGTTCGTTCATCTGTTTCTCGACGGCGGCGAGATCGACTTCGATCAGCTTGTGCAGACGGTCCAGTAGCGGACCGGCCTGCTGCTGCGCGATCGTCAATGCTTCGCGATGCGTTGCCGTTGGCGGCGCGGTGGTTGTCAGTCCGTTGACTGCGGTGTTGACGCGGTCGAGCAGCGACGGCAGCGCCGGCTCGTTCGCGCGCCGCAGGATCGGATCTCCGTTGAGCTGATCGTTGATGTCGCGCAACGCCATATCGATTCGATTGACCTCGGCCACGAGTTTCGGATCGGGTCCTGCGATTTCATCGAGTGCGCGGCGGATGTACTGGATGCGCGTGAGTGCTTCCTGCGTCGCACGGCCGGCGCCCATCAACGTCCGCTGCACGCTCGCCGCCTTCTTCTGAAAGTCGAGCACGGCGGCGCGATCGCTCTCCTGCATGATCGAGAGATAGAGCGGGACGACGTTGAATGTTTGCGGCGCGCCGAGGACGGTTTCGACGCCGTCGATGCGCTTGGCCATGCGTACGGTGTATTTGCCCGGTGCGACGAGCGGTCCGCCGGGAGGCGGCGAGAAGACGTCGGCCTCCGGCTCCTTCAACTCGATCGGAGACGGCGGCGGATAGCGCAGATCCCACGCCACGCGATGGAAGCCCGCTTTGCTCGGCGCACTGACGCGGCGGATGACGTTGCCTTCTTCATCGCTCACGATCATCACCACTGCGGGCTCGATCTCGCGTTCCTCGGCACGCAACTGGTCGAGCGTCGGATACGGCGGCTGCGCGTGCCCCGGCTCGTTGCTCTTGTCGGTATCGATCTTCGCTTCGGCGGCCTGACGCTGCTTGCGGCGGCTCTTCAATTCATCTTTGAGGTAGTAGGTGAAGATTGCGCCGAACGGAGGATTCGCAGCGGTGAAGTACGACGCGCCCTGAAACGACTTGCCCGGCAATCCGAGTTGCGCACGCTCGACATACAACTCCGCATCGCGCGTCGGAAAGAGCGTTGCTTCGTTGGATGCCACCGCCGGCGTCATCGTTCTCAGCGGACTCACGTCGTCGAGCACCCAGAATCCGCGGCCGAAGGTGGCGATGACGAGATCGTCGTGCCGCTTCTGGAACCAGAGATCGCGCACAGCCACGGTCGGGAAACCTCCCTTCAACGGAATCCACGACGAGCCGCCGGTCTGCGAAACGAACAGACCATACTCCGTGCCGAGGTAGAGGAGATTCGGATCGACGCGATCTTCGACGAGGGCGTAGCTGCTGCCTCGCGCCGGCAGATCGCCGGTGATGGACGTCCAGGTTCGTCCGAGGTCGCTGCTCTTGAAGACGTACGGTTTGAAGTCGCCGGTCTTGTGGTTGTCGAACGCGGCGTAGACCACGTTCGGGTTGTGCTGCGACGCCTCCAGGCGCGAGACGTAGGTCATGTCCGGGACGCCGGCGATGTGATCGACCTTCTGCCAGTGTTCGCCGCCGTCCAACGTGACCTGAATCAAACCGTCGTCGGTACCGGCGTAGATCAACCCGGCCTGCATTGGCGACTCGGCCAGCGACACGATGTTGCCGTACCACGACGTCGAAGCACCCTTGGCCACGGCATCGACGCCCCACACGCGTC
>Ga0213876_10000071_pt1 | contig 123962 bp, 131 predicted proteins | sample BarmaccomBMRX_R9_FD_160113 | JGI IMG/M metagenome (GOLD analysis project Ga0213876, IMG submission 160113) | Root-associated microbial communities from Barbacenia macrantha in rupestrian grasslands, the National Park of Serra do Cipo, Brazil - RX_R9 | ecosystem: Host-associated > Plants >... | reverse complement strand
GAAGGCGCTGCGACCACTTCACCGCGCTCGCGACGCTTACCCCGAACAAAGACGCCGCATCACGAACCGAGCGACCCGACACTACCGCCCAGGCCACTCGCTCCCGCAAATCATTCGAATAAGCTCTCGCCATCGCTGCCGGCCTCCACTCCAGCAAGCAGCTTGAATCACAGATCAGCACCCTTGGGAATCCTCTCCCGATTCAACGAAGAGAGGACCGACTCTAGCAGCCCCTCCCCACCCGCCTCCCTGCAAAGGGGACACTCTGGTGACAGTCACGTGACTGTCACCAGAGTGTCCCCATTCCCCCCCTGCGGGCGGGGAGGGATTCCACCGACCGGGGGACGGCTTGACTCCCCTGGCCTTCCGCTCGACGCTCGGGGCGGGGGAAACGCCATGGTTCGACCGATCGTCCTCGCCGCGCTGATCGCCGGAACGCTCGACATCCTCTCCGCCTTCATGTTCGCCGGGATGGCCGCGATGGGCCCTTCCCGCGTGCTCGCCTACGTCGCCAGCGGGCCGTTCGGGGACGCGGCGCTGGACGGCGGCCCGGGCTGGGCGGCGGCGGGGCTGGCCGTCCATTACGCGATCATGACCTGCATGGCGGCCGCCTACCTGCTCGCCGCCGCGCGGCTGCCGCTCCTGGTCCGCCACCCCGTCCCCGCCGGCCTCGCCTACGGCGTGCTGCTCTGGCTGGTCATGTACTGGATGGTGAAGCCGCTGCGCTGGCCCGACGCGCCGCTTCCCCACACCGCCTGGGGGATCGGCAACGCGCTCTTCTCCCACTGCCTCCTCGTCGGACTGCCCATCGCCTTGGTCGCGGCGGGGCATATGCGGCGCCGGGCGGCGGCGGCGTGAGCGCCGGCTATTCCGGGACCCCGCTGGCGCGCAAGCTGTCGCTGAAGGACGGCCAGCGCGTCTGGTGGGACGGCATGCCGGAGACGGTGCGGCGCGAGATCGAGGCGGAGGGGCTCGCCCTCGAGCGCCTCCCCGCTCCCGAGGCGCCGATCGACGCCGCCCATATCTTCGTCACGGGGCGCGCCGTGATGGAAGCGAAGCTCGCCGCGCTGCGGCCGCTGCTTGCGCCCGGCGGCTTCCTGTGGGTGAGCTGGCCGAAAAAGGCCTCGAAGGTGCCGACCGACATCGATGAGGACGCGATCCGCGCCGCCATCCTGCCCGCCACCGACCTCGTCGACGTCAAGGTCTGCGCCGTCGACTCCATCTGGTCCGGGCTCAAGCTGATGGTCCGCCGCGACCGGCGCTGACGGGGGGCGTCGGCCTCGTCGAAGAACGCGGGCAGGAGGGAGGGAGCTATTGCGAACGCTTCGCATTATCGCTATATCCGTTCCATGATCGTCTGCGTCTGCAATGCGATTCGCGAATCGGAGGTCCGCCAGGCGGCGCGCGAGGGCGCGTCCTGCCCGGTCAGCGCCTATCGCCGCGTCGGCCGCCGCCCCCGTTGCGGCCAGTGCCTACCCTTCGCCCGCGAAGTGATCGCCGCCGCCCGCGCCGACGCCTGACCCCTCGTCCGGGCCGGGACCTGGCGCGCGCCTCGGCCGGGTTGACGCTTGACCTCCTGTCCCACGAGGGCGAAACCCGGGAGGCGAGGAGGGGCGCATGAAGGGCGATCCGCGGGTCATCGAGCTTCTGAACGAGGCGCTCGGCAACGAGCTCACCGCCACCAACCAATATTGGCTCCACTACCGGATGCTCGACAATTGGGGCGTCGGGCGGCTCGCGGCGTTCGAGCGCGGCGAGTCGATCGACGAGATGAAGCATGCCGACCGGCTCGCCGAGCGCATCCTCTTTCTGGAGGGTCTGCCCAATTTCCAGCGGCTCGGCCGCCTGCGCATCGGCGAGACGGTCGAGGAAGCGCTCCGCGCCGACCTGGAGCTGGAGCGGGAGGCGGTGGACCAGCTGAAGGGGGCGATCGCCCATTGCGAGGCGGTGCGCGACTATGTCAGCCGCGACCTCTTCGCCGACATCCTCGCCAACGAGGAGGCGCATGTCGACGCGCTCGAGACCCAGTTCGAGATGATCGCGCGCATGGGCATCCAGAACTACATCCAGCTCCAGTCGCGCCCGGCCGAGGCCTCGTAGGAAAGGGGCCGAAGCTTGGCCGAGACCGCGCCGCGATGACCGCCGCGACTGCGCCCCGCTCGCCCCTCCCCGAGTCGCGCATCGCCACGCTCGACATCCTGCGCGGAGTCGGCGTGATGGGGATATTGGCGATGAACATCGTCGCCTTCGCCATGCCCGACGCGGCCTACGTCAACCCCCGGGCCTATGGCAGCCGGGGCGGCTGGGACTATGCCTCCTGGGCGTTCAGCTTCGTCTTCATCGACGGCAAGATGCGCGGGCTCTTCTCCTTCCTGTTCGGGGCGAGCCTGCTGCTCGTCATCGACAAGGCGAGGGCCAAGGGGGAATCGCCGGCGCGGATCCATTTCCGGCGGATGCTGTGGCTGCTCCTGTTCGGCTACCTCCATTTCTTCCTCATCTGGTACGGCGACATCCTCACCGGCTACGCCTCGGTGGGGATGATCGCCTGGTTCTACCGCAACAAGCCCGCGCACCGGCTCGTCGCGGCGGGAATCGTCTGCATCGCCGTGGAGCTGGCGCTGATGACGGGGCTCGCCGTCAGCGTCCACGCGCTCAGCGCCGCGGTCGCCGCCGGGCATGCGGACGCCGACACGCTCGAGAGCCTTCGCAGCTTCAGCGAGACGGTGGCGGTGCCGACCCCGGCGGAACTGGCGGCCGAGACCGGGCGGATCCTCGGCGGCTGGGGAGCGCTCGTCCGCAGCCAGCTCGCCGACCACGGCTTCGATCCGCTGATCATGCTGGCGGTGTTCGGGCCGGAGACGCTCGGCTACATGCTGCTCGGCATGGCGGCCCTGAAGAGCGGCTTCTTCACCGGCGCCTGGGAGGATAGCGCCTACCGCCGGGTCGCCGCCGCCGGCTTCGCGATCACCGTGCCGGCTTATGCGCTTCTGGCCTGGCTGATCTGGCGGAGCGGCTTCAGCGTGCCGGCCCTCTACGCCTGGTCCTATGCCGCCACCGTGCCGCTTCGGCCGGCGATGGTGGCGGCGATCGCCGCGCTCGTCATCCTCGCGACTCGCCGCGGCGGCCCCCTGGTGGCGCGGATCGGCGCCGCCGGGCGCGCCGCCTTCACCAATTATCTCGGCACGAGCCTCCTCATGACCGGCCTGTTCTACGGCTGGGGGCTGGGGCTTTTCGGCCGGTTCGGCCGGATCGAGCTGTGGCTCGTCGTGCTGGCGATGTGGGCGCTGATGCTGGCCTGGTCGAAGCCGTGGCTGGAGCGCTTCCGCTACGGGCCGTTCGAATGGTTGTGGCGCTCGCTCGCCCGCGGCTCCCCCCAGCCGATGCGGCGCCGAAAGTGACGGGAGCTCAATGGGGACAGTTACCTCCCTCGCCAGCTCTCACGGATCAGCCGAAGCGAGTGGGGGAGGTAACTGTCCCCGCTCGCGGCCTAGCTCGCGGCCTTGGTCCGCTTGCACAGCGGGTTGGCCTCGGCGTCGAGAAGCTCCATCGTCCGCGCGTAGAGCGGCCTCAGCCGCGCCACCTGCGGCACCAGCTCGTCGGGGAACATGCGCATCTCGACCGAGCGGCGCGCGGCGAACTCGATCTCCTCGGCGAGCTCGCCGAGCGGCTCGGCGCCGAACTGCCGCGCCTCGGACTTCATCGTGTGGGCCGGAAGGACGAGGCTCGCGGTGTCGCGGCGGTGCATCGCCTCTTCGATCCGGCCGACCGCCTTCTCGCCGTCCTCGCGGAAATAGCCGAGGATGCGCGCGAAGCCGGCGCCCAGCTCGCTGCGCGCCCGAAAGAAGACTTCCCAGTCGACCAGTTCCGCTTCGTCCACCGCTCCACCCTAGAGGCCGCGGGTAAATGAGCCGTTGATGGGATCAGCTCTTTCCGGCGTCGAACGGATTGGCGCGGCCGCGGGCGGCGAGGCGGATCGGCACTCCGGCGAAGCCGAGCTCGCGCCTGAGCCCGTTGGTGAGGTAGCGCAAATAGCTGCCGGGCAGCTCGTCGGTGCGGCTTCCGAACAGGACGAAGCTGGGCGGGCGGGTATTGACCTGGGTGATGTAGCGCAGCTTGATCCGCCGGCCGCCGGGCGCGGGCGGGGGATTCTTCTCCAGGGCCTCCTCGAACCAGCGGTTGAGCTGGCCGGTCGAGACCCGCTTCGACCACGTCTCGCGTATCGCGAAGGCGGCGGCGAGCATCTGGTCGATCCCCTTGCCGGTGCGCGCCGAGACGGCCAGCAGCGGCACGCCGGGCGCCTGGCTCAGCCCTTCCTGCAAGGCGGCGCCTATGCCCTGGAAGAGGCTGGAATGGTCCTCGGCCAGGTCCCATTTGTTGATCGCGATGAGGAGGGCGCGGCCTTCCTTGAGGACGTTGTCGGCGATCCTGAGGTCCTGCGCCTCCAGCCCCAGGGTGGCGTCGAGCAGCAGGACGACCACCTCGGCGAAGTTGACGGCGCGCAACGCGTCGGCGACCGACAGCTTCTCCAGCTTGTCCTGCACCTTCGCCTTCTTGCGCATCCCCGCCGTGTCGATCAGGCGGACCGGCCGGCGCTCGCCGTCGGGCGCCTGCCATTCCCAGTCGATGGCGATCGAATCGCGGGTGATGCCCGCCTCCGGCCCGGTGATCAGCCGCTCCTGTTCGAGGATGCGGTTGATGAGGGTCGACTTGCCGGCATTGGGCCGGCCGACGATGGCGAGCTTGAGCGGCCCGTCCTCGGCATCCCCTTCCTCTTCCTCCTCCTCGTCGCGCTCGATGATCGGGCGGAGGTGCTCGAACAGGTCGACGACCCCCTCGCCATGCTCGGCGCTGATCGGGATCGGCTCCCCCAGGCCCAGGCCGTAGGCCTCCATCACCCCGGCCTCGCCGGCCCGCCCCTCCGCCTTGTTGGCGGCGAGGATGACCGGCGTGGCGCCGGCACGGAGCCAGCGGCCTATCTCCTCGTCGAGCGGGGTGAGCCCGGCGCGGGCGTCGACCAGGAACAAGGCCGCGTCCGCCTCGGCCACCGCCGCCTCGGTCTGAGCCCGCATCCGGCCGGGCAGGGTGGCCGGATCCTCGTCCTCGTAGCCGGCGGTGTCGATGACCCGGAAATCGAGGCCGAGCAGGCTCGCCTCGCCCTCCCGACGGTCGCGCGTCACCCCGGGCCGGTCGTCGACCAAGGCGAGCTTCTTGCCGACCAGCCTGTTGAACAGCGTCGACTTGCCGACATTGGGTCGGCCGACGATCGCGACGGTGGGAAGCTTCGGCATGGCGCGGCCCTGCCACCGGGGACACTTGCGCACAAGTGTCCCCGCTCCCGCCTCCGGGCGGCTACCGCCAGGCGGTGAGATAGCCTTCGTCGTGCAGGACGTAGAGCGTGTTGTTGGCGACGATCGGCGACAGCGACACCGGCATCTTGGTCTCGACCGTCGCCTGCACCGCCCCCGTCGCCGGCGACACGTAGAGGAGCTGCCCTTCCGAATTGGCGAGGATCAGCCGGTCGCCGGCGAGCACCGGCCCGGCATAGGAGATCTCGCCCTCCTTCTTCTTCGGATTGCGGTAATGGGTGAGCTGGCTGAGCCACCTTATGTGGCCGGTGGTGCGCTGGATGCACAGCAGCTGCGCCTGGTCGGTGACGACGAAGATCCAGTCCCCCGCCACCCAGGGTGTCGAGATTCCGGCGACGTTGATTTCCCACACGCGCTGGCCGGTGATCAGCTCGATCGCGACCATGCGGCCGCCCTGGCCGACGGCGTAGACCCGGCCGGCGTCGATCACCGGGTCGGCGTCGATGTCGGAGAGCGAGGTGACGGTCGTCGAGATGCTGGTGCGCGCGAGGGCGTCCTGCCAGACGACCTGGCCGTTCTCGTAGCGATAGGCGGTGAGCTCGCCCGACGAAAAGCCGGCGACCACCGTCCCCTGCGCCGCCGCGGGCGCCGCGGCGCCGAGCACGCCGGCGATCTCGACCGCTCCCGAGCCCGTCCAGCGCGTCGCCCCGTCCGCCGGGTTGAGCGCGAACAGCTGGTTGTCCTGGGTGATCACGTAGACATTGTCGTTGGCGACCGTCGGCGCGCCGCGCAAGGGGCCGCCCGGCCGCACCGTCCAGACGATCGCGCCGGTCTTGGCGTCGAGCGCGGCGGCATAGCCCGCGCCGTTGGTGGCGTAGAGCCGCCCGCCCGAATAGCTTACTCCGCCCCCGAACAGGGTCTGCTGGCTCCCGCCCTGGCCGCGCACCTGCGTCTCCCACAAGGTGGCGCCGTTGTCGGGGCTGATCGCACGGACGACGGCACGCGTATCCATGGTGAAGAGCTTGCCCTCGGCGAAGATCGGCGCGGCGGCGAGCTGGCCCTTCTTGCTGCTGCCCTGGCCGATGCTGACCCGCCAGGCCTGGCCCGGCGCGCTGGCGAGGCCGAGATGGCCCATCGACTTGGCGGCATTGCCGCCGGACTGGGTCCACTCGGTGTTCACCGCCGCCGCGGGGAGCGTCACCGGGATGCCGGCGAGGGTCGGGTCCGCCTCGATCTCCGCCTCGGTGTTGAGGACGGCGATGCGCTGGCCGATGGTCGGCGTGACCGGCTTTTTCCCTTTGCCGAGGACGCCGCAGCCGCCGAGCAGGCTCACCGCCGCGATCGCAAGTACCAGTCGCTTCATCATCTGCCTTCCTGTCCTGCGCCCGCGCCCTGCTGGACCGCGTCGACGCCGAGCGAGCCCGCCATCTGCACCGAGCGGGTGCGGATCGAATCCGGCACCTGCTTGTCGCGCGCCATGGCGGCGTAGAGCTTTGCCGCCTCCTGCGGCCGGTTGAGCCTGAGATAGGCGATCGCGACCATCTCGCCGGCGCTGCCGAACCACGGATTGCCGGGCGCGGCGAGCGGCTTCAGCCGGTCGACCACCGCCTGCGGCGGCAGCTTGTCGAAGCGGAGCGCCGTCGCGCGCACCGTGGCGAGGTCGCGATAGGGCTGGGCGAGGTCCTTGTCGTCGGCGATGGCCTGCATCTGCGCCGCGGCGGCGTCGATGTTGCCGGCCTCGATGGCGAGGTCCGCCTTGGTGAGGAGGGCGGCGGCGCGATAGCCGTCGGAGCCCGACTTGGCGAGCGCGTCGAGCTTCGGGCCGGCCGCGGCCTTGTTGCCGCCGGCAATGTCGTCGAACGCGGCGACGAGCTCGGTCCCCCGCTCGCCGGCGACGACCTGCTGGTGGTTGTGCCACCAGATCGCCCCGCCGATCGCGGCGAGGATCAGAACGACCCCGGCGATGGCGAGCTTGCCGAAGCGCTCCCAATAGGTCTTCAGCTGGTCGCGCCGAAGCTCCTCGTCCACCTCGCGGTAGAAGGTCTCGTTGTCGATAGGCCTCAGCGCCAACTAATCTCTCCGAATCCGATTGTCCCCGCGCCTCCGCCCGCCGGAGCTTTGCCGGGCCAACCCGTACGCAGCATGAACGGAAGCCCGTCGCCCGCGCGCACCTCTACCGGGGCCGGCGGCGCAACGGAAGCTCACTTTTTCGGACGGTAGACCTGCTCCTCGCCCGGGAAGGCGCGGCTGCGCACCTCGGCCGCGTAGGCGGCGGCGGCCTCGCCGATGCGGCCGGCGAAATCGTCGTAGCGCTTGACGAAGCGCGGCGCCCGCTCGAACAGCCCGAGCATGTCCTCGGTGACGAGCACCTGGCCGTCGCAGCTGGCGGAGGCGCCGATGCCGATCGTCGGGCAGCCGACCGCCTTCGTCGCCTCGGCGGCGATCTCCTCCATCACTCCTTCGAGCACCAGCAGGAAGCAGCCCGCCGCGTCGACGGCGCGGGCGTCGGCGAGGATCTTGGCGGCTTCCGCCTCGCTCCTGCCGCGGGCGCCGTAGCCGCCGAGCGCGTTCACCGCCTGCGGGGTCAGGCCGACATGGCCGATCACCGGGATTCCGCGCGCGGTGAGGAAGGCGATCGTCTCCGCCATCGCCTCGCCGCCCTCAAGCTTCACCGCCGCGGCGCCGGTTTCCTTGAGGATGCGCGAGGCGCTTTCGAACGCCTGTTGCGGCGACGCCTCGTAGGCGCCGAACGGCATGTCGACGGCCACCACCGCGTGCCAGGATCCGCGCACCACGGCGGCGCCGTGGGCGCACATCATCTCGAGCGTGACGGGGACGGTGGAAGGGAGCCCGTATATCACCTGGCCGAGGCTGTCGCCGACGAGCAGGAGGTCGCAATGCGGATCGAGCAGCTGCGCCATCCGCGCCGTGTAGGCGGTGAGCATGACGATCGGCTCGCCGCCCTTCATCGCCTTGAGCTTGGGGACGGTCAGCCGCTTCATCGGCGCCGGCACCGGATTGGCGCGGCTGGTCGCGGTGTCGAGCGAGTGGATGGACATGGTCGATGCTTAGCCGCTCGGGCCGGCCATGGCCACCGGGAGCCATTCGCCCCCTCCCGCGCGCAGGAGAGGAGACCCCGCCGCGACGGGACACTCTGGGGACACTCTGGTGACAGTCACGTGACTGTCACCAGAGTGTCCCTAGCGGCGTGGGCGCACGGAGGCGGGACCGCGGATCGCGCGGCCGGATTCGGTAACGGTCCTTGATCGAGATCGCCGCTAGCGGAATCGGCCGGTGCGCTCGGCGGCGCGGATCGTCTCGCGGTCCTCCTCGTCGAGGCCGGCGTCGAGGAAGCGCCTCCAATCGTCGATCCGCTCGCGCGCCGGCGCGGGATCGACCAGGCGGTCGGCGGCGAGGCCGAGGTGACCGCGGGCGCTCGACCAGCGCCAATCCTCGGGACGCTCCGCCAGGCCGGCCCGTACCGGGTTGAGCTCGACGTAGCGAAAGCAGGCGTGGAGGTGCGCCTCGTCCATCGGCGCCGAGCGAAAGCGCGCCTGCCACAAATGGCCGCATCCGCCTTCGCGCCGGTTGATCTCGGCCGCGTAGCGCGCATGCGTCGGCGCCAGCGCCGTGCGGAGCCCCTCCGGGTCGTGCGGCGCCAGGATGAGATGGACGTGGTTGGGCATCAGGCACCAGGCCCATATCGCGGTGCCGCTCTTGCGGCAGGAATGGCGCAGCAGCGACAGATAAAGCGCATAATCGGAATCGCTGAAGAAGGTCCGCCGGCGGCCGTTGCCGCGCTGGGCGACATGATGGGGGATCCCCGGCAGCACCAGGCGGGCGGCTCTCGACATGCCGCTCGGTTAAACGAAAACCGTAAATTGCGCCAGATCATTCCCGCCAAAGCGCAAAGCGGGGACAGTCTGGAGACGGCCACCCGACCGTCAGCGCCGGCACTTGCCTGTCCACCGAGGGACACTCTGGTGACAGTCACGTGACTGTCACCAGAGTGTCCCCCTCGAAAAAAGGGCCGGGGATCGCTCCCCGGCCCTTCATTTTCCGTTCGGCGTCGGGTGCGCGGACCTAGAAGTCCATGCCGCCCATGCCGCCCATGCCGCCGCCGGGCATTCCGCCGCCGCCGGCCGGCTTGTCCTCCGGCGCCTCGCTCACCGCCGCTTCGGTGGTGATGAGGAGGCCGGCGACCGAGGCCGCGTCCTGGAGCGCGGTGCGGACGACCTTGGTGGGATCGATCACGCCAGCCTGGACGAGGTTCTCGTAGACCTCGGTCTGGGCGTTGAAGCCGACCGTCTGGTCCTCGCCGTCGATCAGCTTGCCGGCGACGACGGCGCCGTCATGGCCCGCATTCTCGGCGATCTGGCGGATCGGCGACTGCAGCGCGCGGCGGACGATGTCGATGCCGCGGGTCTGGTCGTCGTTGACGCCCTTCATGCCCTCGAGCGACTTGGTGGCGTAGAGGAGCGCCGTGCCGCCGCCGGGGACGATGCCCTCCTCGACCGCGGCGCGGGTGGCGTGGAGCGCGTCGTCGACGCGGTCCTTGCGCTCCTTGACCTCGATCTCGGACGAGCCGCCGACCTTGATCACGGCGACGCCGCCGGCGAGCTTGGCGAGGCGCTCCTGGAGCTTCTCGCGGTCATAGTCGCTGGTGGTGTTCTCGATCTGCGAGCGGATCGCCTCGACGCGGCCCTTGATGCGGTCCGCTTCGCCGGCGCCGTCGACGATCGTGGTGTTGTCCTTGTCGATCGTGACGCGCTTGGCCTGGCCGAGCATGCCGACGGTGACGTTCTCGAGCTTGATGCCGAGGTCCTCGCTGATCATCTCGCCGTTGGTGAGGATGGCGATGTCCTCGAGCATCGCCTTGCGGCGATCGCCGAAGCCCGGCGCCTTGACGGCCGCGACCTTGAGGCCGCCGCGCAGCTTGTTGACGACGAGGGTGGCGAGCGCCTCGCCCTCGATGTCCTCGGCGATGATGAGGAGCGGACGGCCCGACTGCACCACCGCCTCGAGGATCGGAAGCATCGCCTGCAGGTTCGAGAGCTTCTTCTCGTGGATGAGGATGTAGGGGTCGCTCAATTCGACCTGCATCTTCTCGGGGTTGGTGATGAAATAGGGCGAGAGGTAGCCGCGGTCGAACTGCATGCCCTCGACGACGTCGAGCTCGAACTCGAGGCCCTTGGCCTCCTCGACGGTGATCACGCCTTCCTTGCCGACCTTCTCCATCGCCTCGGCGATCTTCTCGCCGACGACGGTGTCGCCATTGGCCGAGATGATGCCGACCTGGGCGATCTCGTTCGAGCCGGAGACCGGCTTCGAGCGGGCCTTGAGGTCCTCGACCACCTTGGTGACGGCGATGTCGATGCCGCGCTTCAGGTCCATCGGGTTCATGCCGGCCGCGACCGACTTCATGCCCTCGCGGACGATCGACTGGGCGAGCACGGTGGCGGTGGTGGTGCCGTCGCCGGCCAGGTCGTTGGTCTTCGACGCGACCTCGCGCAGCATCTGCGCGCCCATGTTCTCGAACTTGTCCTTGAGCTCGATCTCCTTGGCGACGGTGACGCCGTCCTTGGTGATGCGGGGGCTGCCGAAGCTCTTGTCGAGGACGACGTTGCGGCCCTTGGGGCCGAGGGTCACCTTCACCGCGTCGGCGAGGATGTCGACGCCGCGGAGGATCCGCTCCCGGGCGTCACGCGAAAAGCGTACGTCTTTCGCTGCCATGTTGTTTGCTCCTTGAAAGGCTTAATGACTGAAACTGGGACCTGAAACACCGTTCGGGCTGAGCCTGTCGAAGCCCTCTCCTTCGGTCCTTCGGCGAGAAGGACGGCCCTTCGACAAGCTCGGGGCGACGGAGTGAGGGCGACGCGGCCGCCTTTGGCGGCTCAGGCGGCCTTGCGGCTCTCGGAGGCCGAGCCGTCGACGATTCCGAGGATGTCGCTCTCCTTCATGATCAGGAGATCCTCGCCGTTGAGGCGCACTTCCGTGCCGGACCATTTGCCGAACAGGATGCGGTCGCCTTCCTTGACGTCGAGCGCCTGCAGCTTGCCGGTCTCGTCGCGGGTGCCCGCGCCGACGGCGAGCACTTCGCCTTCCTGCGGCTTCTCCTTGGCGGTGTCCGGGATGATGATGCCGCCGGCCGTCTTTTCCTCGGCCTCGATGCGGCGCACGAGCACCCGGTCGTGAAGCGGTCGAAAGTTCATGCGCGTCACCTCTTCTTCGCTTGTAGTGCGGCGGCGTGCCCCCCGAAGGTGCCGCGGCGCCGCGGGTTGAACCTTTTGTTAGCACTCGGCCGAAGCGAGTGCCAGACGCAGCTCATCTAGGTCCTGTTCATCCGGGGTCAAGGGCGGCGCCCGGTAATTTTCAGCCTGGCGCGGGCAGGCGCCGGTCGCATTTACAGGCCGGGGCGGCTGGTCTAGCCCGAAAGCGGCATGGACGATGGGACGGGGACGGGACATGAAGTTCGTGGGCAAGGTCTGGAAGCTGCTGGTCGGCGTCAAGGACGCCCTCGTCCTCCTGTTCATGCTGCTCTTCTTCGCGGTCCTCTACGGCGCCATGGCCGGCCGGCCCACCGTCGGCGCCGGCGAGAAGGGCGCGCTCCTCCTCGACATCGCCGGCCCGATCGTCGAGCAGCCGACCGAGACGAGCCCCACCCAGGCGCTCGCCGGCCGCGCCGGACCGACCCAATATCGGCTGCGCGACGTGGTGGCGGCGCTGCACGCCGCCGCGACCGACTCGCGCGTCCAGGCGGTGGCGCTCGACCTCGACATCTTCTCCGGCGGCGGCCAGACGACGCTCAGCGACGTCGGCGCGGCGCTGGACTCGGTGAAGAAGGCCGGCAAGCCCGTCCTCGCCTACGCCACCGCCTATGACGACGATTCCTATTTCCTCGCCGCCCATGCCAGCGAGGTGTGGCTGAGCCCGATGGGCGGCGTCCTCATCGCCGGCCCGGGCGGCACCGGCCTCTACTTCAAGGGGCTGCTCGACAAGCTCGGCGTGACCGCCAACGTCTACCGCGTCGGCACCTACAAGGCAGCGGTCGAGCCCTTCATCCGCAACGACATGTCGCCCGAGGCGCGGCAGGCGTCGCAGGCGCTCGCCGGCTCCTTGTGGGAGGATTGGCAGCAGCAGGTCGCCCGGGCGAGGCCGCGGGCGCAGGTCGCCGCCTACGCCGCCGACACCGCCGCCCGCATCGCCGGGGCCGGCGGCAACATGGCGAAGGCGGCGATGGCGGCCGGCCTCGTCGACCATGTCGGCGACCGCGAGGCGTTCGGCGCGCGGGTCGCGAAGATCACCGGCGCCCGCTACGGCTCCGTCCCCGGCAGCTTCCGAACGATCGACTACGACGCCTGGGTGGAGGCCAATCCCGCCGGCGAGGACGGCGGGGAGATCGGCATCGTCACCGTCGCCGGGGACATAGTGGACGGCGATGCCGGGCTCGGCACGGCGGGGGCCGAGACGATCGTCCGGGCGCTCGAGACCGGCCTTCGCGAGCGCAACCTCAAGGCGCTTGTGCTGCGCGTCGATTCCCCCGGCGGCTCGGCGCTGGCCTCGGAGCGGATCCGCAAGGCCGTCCTCGCCGCCAAGGCGAGGGGGCTGCCGGTGGTCGTCTCGATGGGCAGCGTCGCCGCCTCGGGCGGCTATTGGGTGTCGACGGCGGGCGACCGGATCTTCGCCGAGCCCTCGACCATCACCGGCTCGATCGGCGTGTTCGGCATCGTGCCCAGCTTCCAGGGCTCGCTCGCCAAGCTCGGCATCGGCGCCGACGGGGTGCAGACGACGCCGCTGTCGGGCGAGCCGAACGTGCTGCGCGGCCCGTCGCCGGCGGCCAACCAGCTCCTCCAGGCCGGTGTCGAGGGCACCTACCGGCGCTTCCTCACCCTCGTCTCCGACGCGCGCAAGCTCCCCGTCGCGCGGGTCGACCAGATCGCGCAGGGCCGGGTCTGGGACGGCGGCACCGCCCGCCAGCTCGGCCTCGTCGACTCGTTCGGCGGCCTCGACGACGCCATCGCGGAGGCGGCGCGGCGCGCCAAGCTCGATCCCGGCAAGGCGAAGGCGGTCTGGCTGGAGAAGGCGCCGAGCCTCTCCGACCGGCTGGTCATGGCGCTGGTCGGCGAGGGAGACGATCGCGACGACGACGCGCGCGACAGCTTCACCCGGATCGCCGCCAAGCCGCGTCTCGCCCTGCTCCAGGCGCTCGCCGATGCCGACCGGCTGCTCGGCGGCGCCGCCATCCAGGCGCGCTGCCTGGAGTGCCGGACGGTCGCCGCCGCGCCGCCGCGGGTGGCGCGCCGCGGCCTCGCCGCCTGGCTGATCGGCCTCCTGGGGTGAGGCTGCGGGCGGCGGGCCCGGCCGACGCCGCGGCACTGGCCGAGATCTACGCCCCCTACGTCGCCGACAGCCATGTCTCGTTCGAGACGGCGGCGCCCGACGGGGCCGAGATGCGCCGCCGGATCGAGAGCGGCGGCGGCCTCTACCCCTGGCTTGTGGCGGACGACGGGGGCGTGGCGCTCGGCTATGCCTGCGCCGCCGCCTTCCGGACCCGCGCCGCCTACCGCTTCACGGTAGAGACGACCGTCTATTGCCGCGCCGCCGGCCGGCGCGAGGGGGTCGGCACGCGCCTCTACGCGCGGCTGCTGCGCGTGCTCGAGGATCAGGGCTTCACCCAGGCGGTCGGCGCCATCTCGCTGCCCAACGCCGCCAGCGTCGGGCTTCACGAGAAGCTCGGCTTCGTGCACGGCGGCACCTATCGGCGCGTCGGCTACAAGCTCGGCAGGTGGCACGACGTGGGCCTGTGGCAACGCCCGCTCGCCGCCGCGGCGGACCCGCCGGAGGAGCCGCGGCCGCTCGCCGCGATCGGCTGGCCGGACTCCTATCGGGAGTAAGCCGGGAGCGACCAGCCGCGCAGGATCGCGGCGGCGCGCAGCGAGAAGCCGGCGAGCGCGGCGACGATGCCGGCGAGCGCGGCCGGCACCCCGGCGAGGATCAGCGCCACCGCCAGCGCCGCCGACAGGGCCGCCGCGGTGACGTAGAGCTCGGGCCGCATCAGCACCGAAGGCTCGCCGGCCAGCACGTCGCGGATGATTCCGCCGAGGCAGGCGGTGAGCACGCCCATGCCGAGCGCGGGAAGCGGCGCCACGCCGTAGGACAGCCCCTTGGCGGCGCCGTAGGTGGCGTAGGCGGCGAGGCCGGCGGCGTCGAGCCAGAGCAGCATCCGCCCCCGCCAGATCCGCGCCGGCAGCAGCCAGACGAGGAGGCCGGCGCCGAGGCAGATGAGCAGGGTCGCATTTTCGTGCATCCAGAAGACCGGCGCTCCGATCAGCAGGTCCCGCGCCGTGCCGCCGCCTATGCCGGTGATCACCCCGAAGAAGAGGAAGGTGACCAGCGTCAGCCGCTTCACCGCCGCCACCAGCGCGCCGGACAGGGCGAAGACGGCGACCCCGGCCCAGTCGAGATATTCGAGCGCGGAACCGAGCGCCGCCTCCGGCTGGATCATGGCCGCGCCTTCACCCCGAGGGGCCGAAGCGCTTGGCGCATTGCGCCATCACCGCCACCGGGGCGCCGAGCGCCGCGGCCCGTGCGAGCGCCTTTCGCTTCTCCTGCCGCTGCGCCTCCGCCGAGCCGCCGACGCGGGCGCGGAGGGCGCCGCCGAGCCGGTCGTTCACCGCCCGCCGAATCCGCGCCCACTCGAATATCTCGTTGCCATAGCCCTCCTGGCTGGCGAGCGCCGTCTCCAGGAAGTCCGACAGCTCGGCGCATTGCAGCTGGGCATCGAGCTTCGCCGCCGGCAGCGTCACCGCCTTCGCCGAGGTCGCGGGAAACGCTGCGGCGCAGGCCGGCGCCAGCTCCCGCCACTTGCCCTTGGTGACCCGGTCCTGCAGCTCGCCCATCCGCCGGGTGACGGATTTGGCCGCCTCCGCGTCGAACGCCCCGCCCGCCGAGGCGGCGAGAAGCGCGTAGTGGAGGATTCGGCCCTGCGCCTCGAGCGGCAGCGGCTTGCTCACCTCCACCCGCGTGCGCGCGTCGGCCGCGGCGACGATTCCGCAGGTGGCGGCGCGATCCACCGCGTCCGGCGGGAGGGAGAGAGCCTTGGGCCCGCAGGCGGCCAGCAGCAGCGCGGCCGTCGCCGCTCCGGATCTTATCGCAGCCACAATGCTCCGCCTCCGTAACTGTTACGGAGCCACAACCAAAACCGACGCCGCTTCGTTCCTCAGACGTGGATCGGCTTGCCCGTCACCGCCATCGCCGCTTCCTTGACCGCTTCCGAATGGGTCGGGTGGGCGTGGCAGGTATAGGCGATGTCCTCGGAGGTGGCGCCGAACTCCATCGCCTGCGCGGCCTGGGCGATCATCGTCCCCGCGACGGAGGCGATGATGTGCACGCCGAGCACCCGGTCCGATCGCGCGTCGGCGACGATCTTGACGAAGCCGTCCGTCTCCCGGTTGGTCTTGGCGCGGCTGTTGGCCATCATCGGGAACTTGCCCACCTTCACCTCGCCCCGCGCCTTGGCCTCCTCCTCGGTGAGGCCGACCGATGCGATTTCGGGGAAGGTGTAGACGACGCTCGGGATCACGTCGTGATTGACGATTCCGACCTGGCCGGCGAGGATCTCGGCGACCGCGACCCCCTCGTCCTCGGCCTTGTGGGCGAGCATCGGCCCCGGCGTGACGTCGCCGATCGCATAGATGCCGGGCACGGCGGTGCGGAAATCGTGGTCGACCTCGATCTGGCCGCGCTTGTTGAGTGGGACCCCGGCTGCATCGAGGCCGAGCCCGTCCGTATTCGGCCGCCGCCCGATCGATACCAGCACCACGTCCGCCTCGATCGTCTCGGCCGCGCCGCCGGCGGCGGGCTCGACGGTCAGCCTCACGCCTTCGCCGCCCGCCTGGGCGCCGGTGACCTTGGTCGAGAGGTGGAACTCGAAGCCCTGCTTCTTGAAGATCTTGTTCGCTTCCTTGCGCACCTCGCCGTCCATGCCCGGCAGGATCTGGTCGAGATACTCGACCACCGTCACCTTGGCGCCGAGCCGCTTCCAGACCGAGCCGAGCTCCAGGCCGATCACCCCGCCGCCGATGACGACGAGATGGCCCGGCACCTTGTCCAGCTCCAGCGCGCCGGTCGAATCGACGATCCGCCGCTGGTCGATCTCGACGCCGGGCAGCGGGGTCACCGACGATCCGGTGGCGATGACGAAGTTCTTCGCGCGATAGGCGGTGCCGCCGACGTCGATCGCGTCCTTGGCGGTGAAGCGCGCGTGGCCCTTCAGCCAGGCGACCTTGTTCTTCTTGAACAGGAACTCGATGCCTTTGGTAAGGCCGCCCACGGCCTCCTTGCGCCCGGCGTGCATGGCATCGAGGTCGAGCTCGACCTGCCCGACCTTGACTCCCCATTTGGCGAGCGTGCCATGGTTCGCCTCCTCGAACAGCTCCGAGGCGTGCAGCAGCGCCTTGGACGGGATGCAGCCGACGTTGAGGCAGGTCCCCCCCAGCGTCTCGCGGCTCTCGACGCACGCCGTCCTCAGCCCCAGCTGCGCCGCCCGGATGGCGGCGACATAGCCGCCCGGTCCCGCGCCGATCACGATCACGTCGAATTCAGTGTCTGCCATCCGCAACTCCAGGGAATAGCTTCAGCCGCTCGCCTTGAGCGGTGAGGGTGGTCATATGGTTCTCCGCAAGGCCCCGCTCAATCAGCGCGAGGAGGCGATCGGCGATAGCCTGAGGATTCGCCCTGTTGAGGCGGCTGTAGAGGATGGCTCGTGGCCTGGGGAACCCCTGTCGGAAGATCAGGTCGCCGAAATCCCTGTCGAGTGTCACCAGCACGAGTTCACTTATGTCCGATCGGGAAAGAAGCGCCTCGTCCTTCGCCCCGGGCCCTGTCTCCTTGACCCACTCAACCTCATGCCCGGCCGCGCGCAGCCGCCTGACGATCAGCGGGTGCAGATTCTCGTCGGCAAGCAGCTTCAAGTCAGGCGGCGCGCTGTCGAGCCAGTGCCTTTTCGTCGGCCACCATCTCCTGTGCGAAAGCCAGGGCCGCGCGGACGTCCTCGGCGGTGATGTGGTCATAGGCCTCGAGGACGCTCTCGAGGCTGGCACCGTCTACGAAATATTCGAGGATCAACTCCACCGAGATGCGCGTGCCGCGGATCACCGGCTTTCCGCCGAGTATGGCGGGGTCGGAATGGATATGGTCGCGCCAGTTGATCACAGGTCGATCAGGAGCCTCGTCGGGTCCTCTATAGCCTCTTTCATCCGCACCAGGAAGGTCACGGCCTCGCGGCCGTCGACGAGGCGGTGGTCGTAGCTGAGCGCCAGGTACATCATCGGCCGGGCGACGATCTGGCCGTCCCGCACCACCGGCCGCTCCTCGATCCGGTGCATTCCGAGCACCGCCGATTGGGGCGGGTTGATGATCGGGGTGGAGAGGAGAGAGCCGAACACGCCGCCGTTGGAGATGGTGAAGGTGCCGCCGGCCATGTCGGCCATGGTCAGCGCGCCGTCCTTGGCCCGGCGGCCGAAGTCGGCGATCGTCTTCTCGATCTCGGCGAAGCTCAGCCTATCCGCGTTGCGGACGACCGGGACGACGAGGCCGGTGGGCGCCGACACGGCGACCGAGACGTCGACATAATCGTGATAGACGATCTCCTCGCCCTCGATATAGGCGTTGACTGCCGGGACGTCGCGCGCCGCCAGCACCGCCGCCTTCACGAAGAAGCTCATGAAGCCGAGGCGGATGCCGTGCTTCTTCTCGAACAGGTCCTTGTAGCGGCTGCGGGCGTCCATCACCGCGGTCATGTCGACGTCGTTGAACGTCGTCAGCATCGCTGCGCTGTTCTGGGCCTCCTTGAGGCGGCGGGCGACGGTCTGGCGCAGGCGCGTCATCCGCACCCGCTCCTCCCGGCGCTCGCCCGGCGCGGAAGCGACCGAAGCCGGCGCCGGGGCGGAGGGCGGCGGGGGCGGCGGCGGAGACGCCGCGGCGGCGGGAGCCGAGGCCTCGCGGTTCTTCGCGGCGGCGAGGACGTCGTCCTTGGTCAGCCGACCGTCTTTGCCCGTGCCCTTGATCTTCGACGGGTCGACGCCGAATTCCAGCACCAGCCGGCGGACGGAGGGCGACAGGGTCAGAGGCCCGCCTTCCTCCTCGTGCGCCTCCTCGGCGCGGACCTCGACATTCTCGCCCGGTCCGCTCGGGTTGACCGGCGTCATGGCGGGGGCGGCGGCGGTCGGGGCGGGCGTCGCGGCCGCCGGGCCGGCGCCCGCGCCCGAGCCCGAGCCGCTCTCGATCCGCGCGATCACCGCGCCGACCTCGACGGTCGCGCCTTCGGCGACGACCTGATCGCCCATCACCCCATCGACGGGCGAGGGGACCTCGACCGCCACCTTGTCCGTCTCAAGGCTGGCGATGGGCTCGTCCGCCTTCACCGCGTCGCCGGGCTTTTTCAGCCACTGGCCGAGCGTCGCCTCGGTGATCGATTCCCCGAGGGTCGGGACTTTGACTTCGGTCGCCATTCTCTTCCCTTATCCCGCCTTGCGCTGACGCGCGGCGTCGCTGCTGCCCGTGGTGAGCGGCGTGGAACTATGGCCGAGCGCCTCGGCGATCAAGGCCGCCTGCTCCAATGCATGGCGCTTGGCGAGCCCGGTCGCCGGCGAGGCGGAGCTGGCCCGGCCCGCATAGGTGGCGCGCTTCGGCCGCACGGCCGCGGCGGCGAGGCACGCCTCGAGGGTGTCCTCGACGAAATGCCAATAGCCCTGGTTCTTCGGCTCTTCCTGCGCCCAGACGACGTGCTCGAGGTTCGTCATCCGCTTCAGCCGCTCGACGAGCGGCTCCGACGGGAAGGGATAGAGCTGCTCGACCCTGACGATCGCCGTCGCCCGGTCTCCCGCCTTGTCGCGCGCCTCGAGAAGCTCGTAGGCGACCTTGCCCGAGCAGAGGACGAGCCGCCGCACGTCCGCATCCGCCGGCGCGTTCGGGTCCGAGAGGAGGCGCTTGAAGTGGCTGTCGCCGAGGAAGTCGGCGGCAGTGGACACGGCGAGCTTGTGGCGCAGCAGCGACTTGGGCGTGAAGATGACCAGCGGCTTGCGGAACTCGCGGTGCATCTGCCGCCGCAGGATGTGGAAGTAATTGGCCGGGGTCGTGCAGTTGGCGACCTGGATATTGTCCTCGGCGCAGAGCTGGAGGTAGCGCTCGGGCCGCGCCGATGAATGTTCGGGCCCCTGCCCTTCGTAGCCGTGCGGCAGCAGCATGACGAGCCCGTTCGCCCGCAGCCATTTCGATTCGCCCGAGGAGATGAACTGGTCGATGATCACCTGCGCGCCGTTGGCGAAGTCGCCGAACTGGGCCTCCCAGAGGACGAGGGTGCGCGGGTCCGACAGGGCGTAGCCATATTCGAAGCCGAGCACGCCGAACTCCGAGAGCGGGCTGTCGCGCACCTCGAAGCGGCCCGGGCCGGCGTGGCACAGCGGGATATATTTGTGCCCGTCCTTCTGGTCGACCCAGACGGAATGGCGCTGGCTGAAGGTGCCTCGGCCGCTGTCCTGGCCGGAGAGCCGGACCTGCGAGCCCTCGTGGACCAGCGATCCGAAGGCGAGCGCCTCCGCCGTGGCCCAGTCGAAGCCCGCGCCGCTCTCGAACATGGCGCGGCGCGAATCGATGATCCGCTGCAGGGTCTTGTGGACCTCGAGGCCCTCGGGGACGGTGGTGAGGACCCGCCCGACCTCGCGGTAGCTCTCCTCCGAGATGGCCGTCTCGACGTTGCGGCGGCCGGATTCGGGCGTGTCGGGGCGGCCGAGGCCGGCCCATCGGCCTTCGAACCAGTCCGCCTTGTTGGGAAGATAGGAGCGCGCCGCCTCGAACTCGGCTTCCAGCGTGGCGGTGAAGCGGGCGATCTGGCCGTCGATCCAGGCGCGGTCGACGACGCCCTCCTCGACCAGCCGCGCGCCGTATATGTCGCTCACCGGCGGGTGGTTCTTGATCGCCGCGTACATCTGCGGCTGCGTGAAGCTCGGCTCGTCGCCCTCGTTGTGGCCGAAGCGGCGATAGCACCACATGTCGATGACGATGTCGCGCTTGAAGGTCTGGCGGAACTCGACGGCGAGCTTGCAGGCGAAGGTCACCGCTTCCGGATCGTCGCCGTTGACGTGGAGGATCGGCGCCTGGACCGACTTGGCGATGTCCGACGGGTAAGGCGAGGAGCGGCCGAATTGCGGCGAGGTGGTGAAGCCCACCTGGTTGTTGATGACGAAGTGGATAGTCCCTCCCGTCCCATACCCGGGCAGGCCCGAGAAGCCGAAGCACTCGGCGACGATGCCCTGGCCGGCGAAGGCGGCGTCGCCGTGGAGGAGGACGGGGAGCACGCGCGCGCCCTCGGCGTCGCCGCGGGCGGTCTGCTCGGCCCGCGCCTTGCCCAGCACCACCGGGTTCACCGCCTCGAGGTGGCTGGGATTGGGGAGCAGCGACAGGTGGACCTTGATCCCCTCGAACTCCCGGTCGGACGAGGTGCCGAGATGATATTTGACGTCGCCTGAGCCGCCGACGTCGGCCGGGTTGGTCGCGCCGCCCGCAAATTCCGAGAAGATCGCCCGGTAGGGCTTGCCCATCACGTTGGCGAGGACGTTGAGGCGGCCGCGATGGGCCATGCCGAAGATGATGTCCTCGACGCCGTACTGGCCGCCATATTTGATCACCGCCTCGAGGGCCGGGATCATCGATTCGCCGCCGTCGAGCCCGAAGCGCTTGGTGCCGACATATTTGCGGGCCAGGAACTTCTCCCACTGCTCGCCCTCGATCACCTTGGCGAGGATCGCCTGCTTGCCCTCGGGGGTGAAGCGTATCTCGGCGTCGCGGCCCTCCAACCGGTCCTGGAGGAAGCGGCGCTCCTCGAGGTCGTTGATGTGCATATATTCGAGGCCGACCTTGCCGCAGTAATTCGCCCGCAGCACGCGGACGATCTCCGGCACCGTCGCCCATTCGAAGCCCAGCGCCCCGCACAGGAAGATCGGTCGGTTCATGTCGGCGGCGGTGAAGCCGTGGAATTCCGGGCTGAGGTCGCCCGGCAGGTCGCGATGGACGAGGCCGAGCGGATCGAGATCGGCGGCGAGGTGGCCGCGCACCCGGTAGGTGCGGATCAGCATCATCGCTCGGATCGAATCGCGGGCCGCCTGCTCCACCTCGGCCTCGGACTTGCCGGCGGCCGCGGCGGCCCTGCCCGCCGCCTCGGCGATGCTCCGGGCCGGCTTGCCGCCCGCCGCGACGAGCGCCTGCAGCGTCGGATCGAGTCCGGCATTGACCTCGTCGAGCTCGACGATCGGCCAATTGTCGCGCGCCCAGCTCGGGCCTTGCTCCCGCTCGCCGCTATAGATGTCCACTCTAACCGCCTTCTCGACCATCCGCCGGAGAAACGCGCCGGCGCCCTTGCCTATCCCTCAGCCCTTCAACAGCGCGCTGAGGGTGCTTCCAAGCTCAGATGGGCTCGGGCTGACGCGAATGCCAGCCGCCTCCATCGCCGCGATCTTGTCCTCGGCCGCGCCCTTGCCGCCCGAGACGATGGCGCCGGCATGGCCCATGCGCCGTCCCGGCGGCGCGGTGCGGCCGGCGATGAAGCCGACGGTCGGCTTCGAGCGGCCGGCGCGCGCCTCGTCGCGCAGGAACTGGGCGGCATCCTCCTCGGCCGAGCCGCCAATCTCGCCGATCATGATGATCGATTCGGTCTCCGGGTCGGCGAGGAACAGCTCCAGCACGTCGATGAAGTTGGTGCCGTTGACCGGGTCGCCGCCTATGCCGACCGCGGTCGTCTGCCCGAGCCCCTCGTTGGAGGTCTGGAACACCGCCTCATAGGTGAGCGTGCCCGAGCGGCTGACGACCCCGACCGAGCCCTTCTTGAAGATGTTGCCCGGCATGATGCCGATCTTGCACTCGCCCGGCGTCAGCACGCCCGGGCAGTTGGGCCCGATCAGCCGCGACTTCGAGCCGGTCAGCGCGCGCTTCACGCGCACCATGTCGAGCACCGGGATGCCCTCGGTGATGCAGACGATCAGAGGCACCTCGGCGTCGATCGCCTCGAGGATGGCGTCCGCGGCGCCGGGCGGCGGCACGTAGATCACCGACGCGTCGCAGTCGGTCGCGTCCTTCGCCTCCTGCACCGTGTCGAACACCGGAAGGCCGAGATGGGTGCCGCCGCCCTTCCCCGGCGAGGTCCCGCCGACCACCTTGGTGCCGTAAGCGATCGCCTGCTCGGTATGGAAGGTCCCCTGCTTGCCGGTGAAGCCCTGGGTGATGACCTTGGTCTCGGAATTGACGAGGATGGACATTCTGGATCCTTCTTGGCGTCAGCGCGTCGGCGCGGCGCGTATCTTGGCGAACTTGGCGATGATCCTGTCGGCCGCGGCCTGGTCGAGCCGGGTGAGGGCCATCTGCGTGCGGCTCACATAGATCGAGACGCGCTCCTGCGGAACGAAGGCGTCGTAGCTGCTCTCGCCGAAGCTGCGGGCCGGATGCAGGCCCTTGAGCGCCGAGTCGATCAGCCTCCCAGCCGCTTTGACGTCGAGACGGGGCGTGTCGATCATGCAGAGATAGACGCGGCCGTCGCGGGCCGGGGGATCGTAGTCGGCCATCACCAGGACCGCCTTCGCCGGCTTCACGATCCTGAAGTATCGCGCCGACTTGCTCCCCCTCGCATCGTCCTGGTCCGAGGCGGGCAGCGCCTTCCGGCTGACTTCCCTGCCCTGGTCGGGCCGCAGGTCGAGCCGCCCGTCGAGGCAGGCCGAGATGAACATCGACGCGAGCTGCGCGGTCACCGGATTGTCAGCCTCGACCCCCTGCGCCGGGGGCGGCGCGGCGGCCTGCAGCATCGCCGCAAGCGCAGGAGCCAGGAGGGACGCCGGAACCAGCACGTCGCGTCAGGCGAGGCTGGAGTCGATGTTCTTGCAAGCCTCCAGCAGCTCCTTCACCGCCGCGACCGACACGTCGAAATTCGCCTTCGCCGCGTCGTCGAGCGCGATCTCGACGATGCGCTCGACGCCGCCGGCGCCGATCACCACCGGCACGCCGACATAGAGGTCGTCCACCCCATATTGGCCCTGGAGGTAGGCGGCGGCGGGCAGCACCCTCTTCTTGTCCTTAAGATAGCTCTCGGCCATCGCGATCGCGCTGGTCGCCGGCGCGTAATAAGCCGAGCCGCTCTTCAGCAGGGCGACGATCTCGCCGCCGCCCGAGCGGGTCCGCTGGACGATGGCGTCTATCTTCTCCTGAGTCGACCAGCCCATGCGGATGAGGTCGGGGACGGGGATGCCGGCGACCGCCGAATAAGCGGGGACGGGCACCATCGTGTCGCCGTGGCCGCCGAGAACGAAGGCGGTGACGTCCTCCACCGAGACGTCGAACTCCTCGGCGAGGAAGTGGCGGAAGCGGGCGCTGTCCAGCACGCCGGCCATGCCGACGACGCGCCGGTGCGGCAGTCCGGAAAATTCCCGCAGCGCCCACACCATCGCGTCGAGCGGGTTGGTGACGCAGATGACGAAGCTGTCCGGCGCATGGGCCTTGATCCCCTCGCCCACCGCCTTCATCACCTTGAGGTTGATGCCGAGCAGGTCGTCGCGGCTCATGCCCGGTTTGCGGGCGACGCCGGCGGTGACGATGCAGACGTCGGCGCCGGCGATGTCGGCATAATCCTGGGTGCCGGTGAGCTTCGCGTCATAGCCCTCGACCGGGCCGGCCTGGGCGAGGTCGAGCGCCTTGCCCTGCGGGATGCCCTCGGCGACGTCGACCAGCACGATGTCGCCCATTTCGCGGATCGCGGCCAGGTGGGCGAGCGTGCCGCCGATCATTCCCGAGCCGATGAGGGCGATTTTCTTCCGAGCCATGCGAGCTCCCGATCCTTATCTGTGGAGTCGGCCGCGAGCGGCGGCCGCGAGACGTCGCGACCCCCTAGCCCCGAAGGCGGGAGCGGGCAACCTCCGTCGCCCGGCGCGCTGGGGCACAAATGGGGACAGTAACTATTTTCCCCCGCGGCGGCGGCACAGGCACGGCCTCCGCCGGAAAATAGTTACTGTCCCCATCCATTCACCTCACTTCCCCGCAAGCGCGGTCAGCAGGTCCACCCAATGGTCGATGTCGTCGTACAGCGCCTGGACGGGCAGACGCTCGTCCCGGCCGTGGGCGCGCATGTCGTCGGGGATGACGCCCCACGAGCCGTCGACCCCGTAGACCGGAATGCCGGCGACCCGGAACGGCCGGGCGTCGGAGGCGCCGGTGCTCATCTCGGGCATGATCGGCGCCTGCGGGTGGCGGCGATGGACGGCGGCCGTATAGGCGGCGACCACGTCGGGCCTGAGCGGCGAGGCGAGCGACATCGCCTGGTTGTCGGTCCGCTCCACGACCACGCCCGGATCGGCCGCGACACGCTCCAGCTCGTCGCGCACCGCCGCCGGCTCGGTCCCGGGCATGATCCGGCAGTTGATCGTGGCGCGGGCGAGCTGCGGCAGGGCGTTGTCGGCATGGCCGCCTTCCAGGCGGGTGGCGACGCAGCGGGTCCGGGTGAGGCCGACCTCGCCGGGATCGGCTTCGATGATGTCGGCCGCCGCGCCGTCGCCCGGATTGGCGAGCCAGCGGCGCATCGCATCGCCGAGCGGCCCCTTCTCGCTCTTCTCGCGCACGCCGAAATAGGCGCGCGTCGTCTCGTTGAGCTGCGGTGTGAAGCGGTATTTCTCCAGCCGCTCGAGGGCGTGGGCGAGCTGGTAGATGGCGTTGTCGGGCCGGGGCTTGGAGCTGTGGCCGCCCGGGTTGCGGACGGTGAAGCTGTACATGGAGTAGGTCTTCTCCGCCGTCTGCAGCGCGAAGCCGAGCCAGCGCCCGTCCTTGCCGACGCCGCCGCCGCCCCCGTCCGAGTTGAGCGCGAACTCCGCGTCGGTCCACTTGCGCCACTCGGTCGCGCCGAGCTGGGCGCCCTTGCCGCTCGTCTCCTCGTCGCCGGTGAACAGGACGACGATGTCGCGGGTCGGCTTGAAGCCGGAGGCGCGCAGCCTCAGCAGGGCGGTGGTGACGGCGGTGACGCCCTGCTTGATGTCGCTGGTGCCGCGCCCGTAGAAATAGCCGTCCTTCTCGACGAACTTGAACGGGTCCATCGACCAGTCGGCCGGCTTGGCCTCCACCACGTCCATGTGGGCCATGAGCAGGATCGGCTTCTTGCCCGAGGGCCTGGCGGCGGGCCAGCGCACCACCAGGCCGGCGGTCTGGTTGCCGGGATTGCCTTCATAGGAGATGACGTGGATGTCGGCCTCGGCCCATCCCGCCGCCTTGTATTGGTCGGCCAGCCACTGGGCCAGGGCGGGAACCTGGCCGCGCCCCTCGACGGTCGGGATCTCGATCGCATGCTGGAATATCTCCCGCCCCTTCGCCTTCCAGGTATCTGCGGGAGGATCGGCGGCGAGGGCGCCGGTCGAAAGCAGTCCGAGAGCGGCGGCGAGCGCGAGACGCATGAGAAACCTCCCCGTGATGGCGGGGCGGACGCTGGACCCGCGGCGGTCGCCCCGTCAACCTTCCTCGCCAATGCTCCCTTGGTCCCCTCTTCCTCGAGAGACGGGTCGGCGGCTGACGGGTTTCGACATTCTCGGATGATCTCGGCGTCGCAGTCCGGCGCGGTCAGCACGTCGACTTACGGTCAATCTCCTCGTTGAAGGCCTGGACTGGCTGCCGCTCGTCGCGCCGCGGCGCGCACGCCGTTGGGAAACCACGCCGCGGGAGCCGTCGACCCGGTAGACCGCCATTCCGGCGGCCCTCAACGCTACGGAGCATCAGGCATAGGCTTTAAGCTCGGCTTGCGGCTCCGCCTCGTTGGCCGCTGCGCCGGCGTGAAGCTCGATTCCCAAGGCGTGGGTGACCTTCACAATCGTGTCGAGTGAAGGATTCCCGTCCTCGCTGAGGGCAGAATATAGAGCTTGGCGGCTCAGGCCGGTGGCTTTTGCAAGTGCGCTCATGCCGCGAGCCCGCGCTACAACGCCGATGGCGTTTGCGATGTACCCAGCGTTGCCACTGCGGAGCGCGTCGTCGACGAGACGTGCTTGTGCTTCGGGGCTCTCGAAGTGCTTGGATGCGTCGAAGCGCTTGATTGCGAGTGCCATGTTACCTGTCCTTCCTGGACCAAAACCATTACAGTGCCGCTATAGGTCAGCGGCCAACCCTTTGGCATTCTTTATGTCCTTGTTCTGCGTCTTCTTTGTGCCCCCAGCATACGCCCTTGGATCGTATAATAGACCCGATAGCCCGGCCCGACATGGATACGCAGCTCGCTGACCCTGCCTCCAATCGAGGCGTGATCGCCGAACAGTCCCGCCTGGGCCCGCAAGATACGGGTGGCGATCAGCTCGCGAACATCTGCGTGCTGAGCATCCAGCCAACGGTCAAATTCCTCAGTGGTGGCGACCTCGTAGCTCACAACGTCGTTTATAACCGACAGTTCCGCAAGTGTCAATTATAAAAGACAGCGCGACTCCAGCGGAAGCCCTTCGCCTCTCCCGAGCGCGAAGCCTCCGGCTCACGAGCTCACCCGAACCCCGCTTTGCGAAAAGGATTCAACCTTCCTCGCCGTGGCCCGCCGCGAGATAGTCGGCCGACTGCATCTCGATCAGGCGGGAGACGGTGCGCTGGAACTCGAAGGCGCCGTCGCCGGCCGGGTAGAGCTCCGCCGGCTCCGCGTCGGCGGCGGCGAGGAGCTTCACCTTGTGCTCGTAAAGCTCGTCGACCAGCGTCACGAAGCGCGCCGCCTCGTTGCGATTCTCCGGCCCCATCACGGGTATCCCGACCAGGATCACGCTGTGATAGCGGCGCGCCACCGCCAGATAGTCCGCCGCGCCCCGCGCCTCGCCGCACAGGCGCTTGAACGAGAAGACGGCGACGCCCTTCAGGCTCTTGGGGACGTGGAGGGTCCGGCCGCCCGGCACGGCTATGTCCTCGGCGGGAACGTGGGCACGGTCCTCCGGCGGATAGTCGGTGAGGCGGAAGAAGGCGGCGCTGAGCGCGGCCGTCGCCTCGGCCCCGTTCGGCACGTACCAGGTGGGGAAGCCGCCGAGCCGCTGCAGCCGGTAGTCGGTGGGGCCGTTCAGCGGCACGACGTCCATCTCCCGCTCGACGAGGTCGATGAACGGAAGGAAGAGCTCGCGGTTGAGCCCTCCGAGATAGAGGTCGCGCGGCGGACGGTTCGACGTCGCGATCACCGTCACCCCCGCCTCCAGCAGCTGAGCGAAGAGCCGCGAGAGGATCATCGCGTCGGCGCTGTTGTTGATCACCATCTCGTCGAAGGCGAGGAGCCGCGCCTCGGCCGCTATCGCCTCGGCCACCGGGGGGATCGGGTCGCCTTTCTCCTTCATCCGCTCGACTCGAAGCCGCTCGTGCACCTCCAGCATGAACTCGTGGAAATGGACCCGGCGCTTCGCCTCGACCTCGATCGCCGCGCAGGCGAGGTCCATCAGCATCGACTTTCCCCGCCCGACGCCGCCCCACAGATAGACGCCGCGGGGCTGCGGCCGCCGCCGGCCGAGCAGGCGCGAGAGCAGGCCGGGCTCGGCCCCGTCCGAGAGCGCGGCGGCGAGGCGGTCCAGCACGGCCACCGCCCGAGCCTGGTCGGGGTCGGGGCGGAGCTCGCCGGCCGCCAGCAGCGCCTGGTAGCGCGCGCTAACCGCGCCCACGGCCGGCAAGCTTCCTCAGCGTTCCGGACCAGGCGGCGATCGCCTCCCCCTCCTGCTCGACGAGGCCGCGCATCACCGCCATCCGCTTGCTCTCGCGCAGAAGCTCGACGGTGGCGTCGAGCGGCACGCCGAGCTTCGCGCCGGAGAGGAACTGGGTCGAGAGATCGAGCGTCACCGACGGCCCGAAATCGCCGCCCGCGGCATAGCCGCCCGCGAACATCGCCATGTCGATGAAGGTGAGGATCGCCCCGCCGTGGACGATGTTCCCCAGGTTCGAATGCGCGTGCCCCGGGAACATCCGGCACCGCCCGCGGCCGGCGCCGTCGCCGCGGACGAGCAGCTTGCCGATGGTGGCGTTGTACCGGTCCGTGTCCGGCAGGTCCCACGTCCACCAGCCGGGATGGTTCGGGTCGGGATGATGGCGGATGAGCGGATGGAGGCGGCGCTCGGTCAAGCCCTCCCCTCCCGCTTGCGGGAGGGGCCGGGGGTGGGGTCGTGCGGAGTCGTGGCCGCGGCGCAAGTCAGCCCCACCCCTCGGTCCCCTCCCGCCTGCGGGAGGGGAGGATTCATACCGCCCGCTCCGCAAGCAGCTTCTTGGTCTCGGCGATCGCCTTGGCGGGGTTGAGCCCCTTGGGGCAGACGTTCGCGCAGTTCATGATCGTGTGGCAGCGGTAGAGGCGGAACGGATCCTCCAGCTCGTCGAGCCGCTCGCCGGCCAGCTCGTCGCGACTGTCGGCGAGCCAGCGATAGGCCTGGAGGAGGATGGCCGGCCCCAGGAACCGGTCCGAATTCCACCAGTAGCTGGGGCAGGAGGAGGAGCAGCAGGCGCAGAGGATGCATTCGTAGAGGCCGTCGAGCTTCGCCCGGTCCTCCGGCGACTGCAGCCTTTCCTTGCCGGAAGGGTCGGGGGTCTTGGTCTTCAGCCAGGGCTCGATCGAGGCATATTGCGCGAAGAAGTGGGTGAAGTCCGGCACCAGGTCCTTGATCACGTCCATGTGCGGCAGCGGCGTGATCCGCATCTCGCCTTTATAATCCTCGATCGCCGTCGTGCAGGCGAGGCCGTTGCGGCCGTTGATGTTCATCGAGCAGGACCCGCAAATGCCCTCGCGGCAGGAGCGGCGGAACGTGAGCGAGGGATCGACCTCGTTCTTGATCTTGAGAAGCGCGTCGAGGACCATCGGGCCCGTTTCGTCGAGGTCGAGCTCGAACGTGTCGTAGCGCGGGTTCTCGCCGGTGTCGGGATCGTAGCGGTAGATCCTGAAGCTCCTGACCCGCCCCCTCGTCCCCTCGACCCGGTAGGTCTTGCCCCGGGCGCTGATCCTGCTGTTCTTCGGAAGGCTGAACTCGGCCATGCATCGATCCTTTGCTGGCCGCGCGATAGCCCCTCCCGCCGCCGGGCTCAACCACCCCGCCCGCCGAGCCGGCTTGCCGTTTCCCTGTAAATGATACATTGTAACGCGGATTGGACGAAGGAGCCGCGGAAATGATGCGCCTGCCCCCCGCTCTCGCCCTCGCGCTCGGCCTGCTCGTCGCGGGCGCCGCGCCGCCGCCGCCGCCCGCGACCGGCACCCTCCTGCAACCGGACGCCGGGCCGGGCCTCAGCCGCTTCCGCTCCGACCGGGAGCTGCGCGACTTCCTCCGCCGCCTCCGCGCCCGCGCGGAGAGCAGCGAGGCCGAAGCCTACCCGCCCCTGATGATGGCGCCGCCGCCCCCGTCGCCTCCTCCCGCGGCGGCGGCCCCGGCGGCCGACGCCGCCGTGATCGTCACTGGCAGCCGGATCGCGCAGCCGAACCTCACCAGCGTCTCGCCCGTGACGAGCATCACCAACACGCAGGAGGCCGCGGTCGACGAGGGCGGCATCGTCAAGCTGTTCGGCGACAATCTCGTCATCCTGCGCCGCGGCCGCCTTTTCACCGTCTCGCTCGCCGGAGGCCGGATCCGGCCGATCGACTCGATCGACGCCTTCCCGCCCGGCGTCTCGGGGGCGGGCGACTGGTATGACGAGATGCTGATCTCCGGCGATCGGGTGATCGTCGTCGGCTACAGCTACGCCCGCGGCGGCACCGAGATAAACCGCTTCAGGATAGCGCGCGACGGACGGCTTAGGTTCGAGGACGCCTACCATCTGCGGTCCAACGATTATTATTCGTCCCGCAACTACGCGTCGCGGCTGATCGGCAACCGGCTCATCTTCTACACCCCCCTTTCCCTGGATTGGGACAAGGACCCGTTCGACGCGTTGCCGGGGCTGCGCCGCTGGGGTCCGGACGAGTCCAGGCGCAGCTTCCGCCGCCTCGCCACGGCGCAAGACATCTACATTCCCAAGGTCCTGCGCGACTCGGCGAGGGCCGACATAAACACGCTGCACAGCGTCACGACCTGCGACGTCGCCGCGCCGGTCCTCTCGTGCAGCGCCAGGGGCGTGCTCGGCCCGGCGTCCCGGACCTTCTACGTCTCGGCCGACGCAGTCTATCTGTGGACCTCGGAAGCGTGGGAGCGGCGCTGGCATCGCGGCGCGCGGGGCTTCCTCTACCGCCTGCCGCTGGGCTGGGAACGGCCGAAGGCGATCGGCGTGCGCGGGGCGCCGGTGGACCAGTTCTCGTTCCGCGAGGATCGCGACGACGGCCTGCTCAACGTGCTCGTCCGCGCCGAGGGCGGCGGCGACTGGATGTGGAGTCCCGAGATGAGCGCCGGCGGCGTCGCGTTGCTTCGCCTGCCGCTGTCGCAGCTCGGCGCCGGCGCGCGCGAGGCGCCGCGTTCCGCCTACCGCGTGCTGCCGCGGCCGGAAGGCGAGAGTTGGAATTTCCACAACCGCTTCGCCGGCGACTACGTCCTCTACGGCGCCGGACCCTTTGGAGACCGTCCCGAGAGATCCCGGCTGGTCGCGGCGCCGCTGCGCGGCGGCCGGGCCACCGAGATCGACCTTCGCCACGCTATCGACCGGATCGAGCTGCTCGGCCGCGACGCGATGGTCGTGGGCGGGGGCGAAGGCGGCCTCGGCTTCAGCGCGATCGAGCTGCGGGACGGAGGGCCGCGCCTCGGCGACCTCTACGTCCATCCCGATTCCGCCGAGGGCGAGACGCGCAGCCACGCCTTCTTCTTCAGCCCCGATCCGGACGCTCCCGACGGCGCCTCGGGAACGCTCGGGCTGCCGGTGACGAAGCCGCTTACTCCCGCCGCCGCCCGTTTCCTCGGCAGCTCGGCGGCGATGCTGTTCCTGCGGCGGGACCGGGGCAGGCTCGCGCCCGCCGGCGAGATCGAGGCCCACCCGATGGACGCACGCGACGACGGCTGCCAGGCGAGCTGCGTCGACTGGTACGGCAATGCGCGGCCGATCTTCGTCGGCGACCGCGTCTTCGCCCTGCTCGGCTACGAGCTGGTCGAGGGCCGGCGCACCGGCCGCGCCATCCGCGAGGTCGACCGGGTCAGCTTCGCCCCGCGGGGACGCTGAGGAAGGTCAGCCGCCGAGCAGTCCGTGCCGATCGAGGCTTTCCGCGAGGATCGTCTCGATGAGCTGCTCCTGAGTCAGGCCGGCCAGCCTGGCGGAGCGCCCGTAGACCTTTTCCGACCAGAGGTTGGCGTTGAGGTTGACCTCGAGGAACTGGACCTTGCTGCCCTCCCGGTCGAGCCGGAACTCGTAGCGGCCATAGTCGAACGGACGGAATTCCTCGGCCATCATCCGGGTATATTCGGCGATCTGCGGCATCCATTCCGAATCGGTGAACTCGACCAGCTGATATTTCTGGGCGCGGTCGACGAGGTCGCGCTTCTCGTAATAGGTCCTGAGGTGCGACGGGTCGGCCTGCTCGAACAGCATCATCGGCATGATCACCGGCTCGCCGCGCACCGTGATCACCGGCACCTCGACGTCGCTGCCGTTGAGGAAGGGCTCGACGATCGCGTCGTGCCCCTGGGACTGGATGTCCTCGATCGCCGCCTTGACTCCGGCCCAGTCGTGCGCGTCCTGCACGCCCCAGCTCGCCGAGGAGGCGTTGGGCTTGATCACCATCCGCTCCCCCGGCGGGCAGCGGGCCTCGTCGATCGGCGCGCCGCGCCGGTAGATGGCCCAGGGGGCGGTGGGGATGCCGCGCGCCGCCGCCGCCAGCTTGGTGAAATGCTTGTCGTCGGAGACGCCGCGCAGGATCGGCGAGGCGCCCAGGAACGGCAGGCCGAGCCGCGTGCACAGCAGGGGCAGCATCATCTCGGAGTTGAGGAAGCCGCCGCGGTTGAGCAGCGGGAAGACGAAATCGACGTCGCTCTTCTCGAACAGCGCGTCGTAGCGGTCGGCGAGGATGAGGTTGAGGCCGAGGCCGCGCAATATCTCCCGCACCTCGACATGGTAGAGGGCGTGGTTGCCGTCCTCGGGGTGAAGGCCGCCCTCCCACAGGGCATGCTTGGCGATGAACATGATCCTGAGGCGCTGCTTCGCTTCGTCGGGGATGGTGAGAGGTCGGATCGCGGTCACGCTGCGGCCTTGCTTGAGGAACGGGCGCGGCGGACATAATGCCGCCGCAACGTTAGGGGAAGGGCGGCATGGACGAGGAAGCGGACGACGGGGCGACCCGGCTGATGACGACCGGCGGCGACGCGCGCATCCGACTGGATCCGCTCACCCGCCTCAACCGCTATCACTCCGCGCCCCGGCCGAGCGACGCCCTCGCTTATGCCTCGTCGACCGCCAACGACATCTCGGCGCCCGCCTTCGATCATGTGCGGCACATCCTGGAGGAGGTCGGCCCCGCGCCCTCCGCCGCCGATTACGCCGCCCGCCTCGAGCGGCTTCGGCAGCGAATCCGCCGCGCCTATTTTCTGAAGGACTCGGTCGACCTGGTCTTCGCCCCGTCCGGCACCGATCTCGAATATGTGGCGCTCGCCTGCGTCGCCGGCCGCGCGCCGGGCGGCACCCACAACATCCTGCTCGGCGCCGACGAGGTCGGCAGCGGCTGCATCCACTCCGCCTTTGGCCGCTATTTCGCCGAGAGCACCGCCCTCGGCCTCGCCACCGCCGCCGGCCAGCCGGTGCCGGGCATGGGCGAAACCCATGTCGAGATGGTCGACATTCCGGTCCGCGACCCGCGCGGGCGCGCGCGACCGTCCGCCGAGATCGCGGAAGGCATGGACCGCGCCATCGCCGGCGCCGAGGCGGCGCGGCGGCACGTCCTGGTCCACGTCGTGCACGGCTCGAAGACGGGGCTCATCCTTCCATCGCTCGGCGATATCGACGCCCTGCGCGCGCGCCACGGCGATGCCGCGAGCTTCGTCGTCGACGCCTGCCAGGCGCGAATCACCTCGCCCGCCATCGCCGACTATCTCGACCGCGAGGCGATCGTGTTCGTCACCGGCTCCAAGTTCATGGGCGGCCCGCCATTCAGCGGCTTCGCCTTGGTTCCGCCGGGCTTCCGCCGGCGCGCCGAGCCGCTTGCGGAAGGACTCGCGACGATCTTCCGCCGCGCCGAGTGGCCGGCCGGCTGGCCCGGCGCCGACCGGCTGGAGGAGAGCGCCAATCTCGGCCTCCTCCTCCGGCTCGAAGCCTCGATCTTCGAGCTGGAGCGCTTCCAGCGGCTCAGCCTTGAGGAGGTGACTCGAGTCATCCTCGCCTTCCACCAGGCGGTGCGCGACGAGATCGTCGAGCGCACCCCCGCGCGCCGGGTCGCCCCCTACCCGCCCGGCGAGAGGGAGACGGCCGACACCCACCCGATCGAGATGCGCACCCTCTCGACGCTCGACCTTTCCGGCTTCGGCGGCGGGCAGGCGTCGCTCGACGACGCGACCGCCTGGCACAAGGCGCTGCTCGCCCACGGCGTGCGGCTCGGCCAGCCGGTCAAGTGCGTGAAGCGGCCGGACGGCGGCTGGGGCGCGACGCTCAGGATCGGCCTCTCCATGCCGCAGGTGGTGGCGCGCGCCGGGCTCGCCGACGGTGAGCTTGAGAGCGCGTTCGCTGCCGACATGGCCCGCGTGCGTCAGGCCCTGGAGGCGGTGTCCGCCTGATCGCGGACCAGCGAACGCACGAGCCATAGGCCGGCGACGATCAGCAGCGGCGCCGTGTAGAGGCCCGGGAAATAGCCGTTCGCCGCCGCCGCGAGCGCCAGGTGGGCGCAGCCGTTGGCGGTCTCTACCAGCCCCCAGCCCCACATCAAGGCTCGTCCCGACGGCCGGCCGCCGCGCACCGGCCCCAGCCAGCACCACGCCCCGAACAGGAAGAGGCCGACATTGGCGACGGCGAAGCCGATGGCCGGTTCGAGGCCGAGCGCGCCGCTGACATAGCGGGCGGGCGCAAGCACCTCCCACAGACGGAAGACGAACTCCTCGACGGAATGGCAGGCCTGGACGAGCACCAGGCTCAGGAAAGCCGCCGCGCTTCTCGTCATCCGCTCCTCCCCGGGCGGGCGGAGAGCGCTCCCCGCCCGTCGGCCAGACGACGTCAGTAAACCCGCGCCTTGGGCTTGATGTACTGGATGTCGTCGGAGAGGGTGTAGTCGTGCACCGGCCGGTAGTCGAGCCGCACCGCGCCGCCCTTGCCGCCCCAGCCGTCGAACCAGCTCACCGTGTGCTTCATCCAGTTCGCATCGTCGCGGTCCGGATAATCCTCGTGCTTGTGGGCGCCGCGGCTTTCCTTGCGATTGGCGGCGCTGTGCATCGTCACCACCGCCTGGGAGATGAGGTTGTCGAGCTCCAGCGTCTCGACGAGATCGGTGTTCCAGATCAGGCTGCGGTCGGTCACGGCGATGTCGTCCATCTGCCGGTAGACCTCGTCGATGCGGGCCTTCCCCTCTTCGAGCGTCTGCTCGGCGCGGAACACGGCGCAATCGGCCTGCATGGTGCGCTGCATGCGGTTCCGGATCCCCGCCGTCGGGCTGCCCCCCTTGGCGAAGCGGAAGCGGTCGAGGCGGGTGAGCGCCATCTCCTCCGAGCCCTTGGGGAGCGGCGGGAGCGGCGTGTTGGGCTTGATCGTCTCGCCGACGCGGTGGCCGACGGCGCGGCCGAAGACGACGAGGTCGATGAGGCTGTTGGAGCCCAGCCGGTTGGCGCCGTGGACCGACACGCAGGCCGCCTCGCCGACCGCGAACAGTCCCGGTACCACCGCGTCGGGATTGCCGTCCCTCAGCGTCACCACCTCGCCATGATAGTTGGTCGGGATTCCGCCCATATTGTAGTGGACGGTGGGGACCACCGGCAGCGGCTGGCGGGTGAGGTCGACCCCGGCGAAGATCTTCCCCGTCTCGGTGATGCCGGGCAGCCGCTCGGCGAGCACCCTGGCGTCGATATGGTCGAGGTGGAGGAAGATGTGGTCCTTCTCCCTGCCGACGCCGCGGCCCTCGCGGATCTCCATCGCCATCGAGCGGGAGACGACGTCGCGGCTGGCCAGGTCCTTCGCCGACGGGGCGTAGCGCTCCATGAAGCGCTCCCCTTCCGAATTGGTCAGGTAGCCGCCCTCGCCGCGCGCGCCTTCGGTGATCAGCACCCCGGCTCCGTAGATGCCGGTCGGGTGGAACTGGACGAACTCCATGTCCTGGAGCGGCAGGCCCGCCCTCAGCACCATCGCGTTGCCGTCGCCGGTGCAGGTGTGGGCCGAGGTGGCGGTGAAATAGACGCGGCCGTAGCCGCCCGTCGCGAGCACCACGGCGTGGGCGCGGAAGCGGTGCAGCGTCCCGTCCTCGAGGCAGAGCGCGATGACGCCGCGGCACTCGCCGCCCTCCATGATCAGGTCGATCGCGAAATATTCGATGAAGAAGTCGGCGTCGTACTTCAGCGACTGCTGGTAGAGGGCGTGGAGCATGGCATGGCCGGTGCGGTCGGCGGCGGCGCAGGTCCGCTGCGCCGGCGGCCCCTCGCCCATGTTCTGCATCATGCCCCCGAAGGCGCGCTGGTAGATCTTGCCCTCGTTGGTGCGGGAGAAGGGCACGCCGGCATGTTCGAGCTCGTAGACCGCCGCCGGAGCCTCGCGCACCAGATACTCGATCGCGTCCTGGTCGCCCAGCCAGTCCGACCCCTTCACCGTGTCGTACATGTGCCAGGTCCAATGGTCCGGCCCCATGTTGCCGAGCGACGCGGCGATGCCGCCCTGGGCGGCGACGGTGTGGCTGCGGGTCGGGAACACCTTGGTGATGCAGGCCGTCTTCAGCCCCTGCTCCGCCGCCCCCATCGTCGCCCGCAGGCCCGATCCGCCCGCCCCGACGACGACGACGTCGTAGCTATGGTCGACGATCTTGTAGGCGGACGGGGTGGTGGCCATTCGGGCGCTCGCTCGGAGAGGGTATCGGCGGCGCTTTTAGGCCGAAGGCGGGGCGATGCAAGGGCGGCCGTTCCACCGGCCGGGCGAGCGATCAGGGCCGATGCCGCCGAGGGGCGGCTTCCCGCGCGAAGACGTAGGGCCTGAGGCCTTCGAAGAGGAGGATCGTGCCCGGGGCCGGCAGCCTGTCCAGGCGCAGCTTGAGCGCCGGCCGAGTCCCGTCCACCTCGAAGCCCCGATCCTCGAAGGCGCCGACATAGGTGCGCGGGAGGATGTAGGGGCCCTTGGCATCGCGGCCGATCGAATAATGTACGCTCTGCTTGTCGTTGAGGATCATCCGGCCCCCGTCGAGCCGGATGTCGCCGCAGCAATCGTTGGCGAAGGCGCCGTCGGCGGCGTGGAGCGATTCCGCCCGCCGGCCGAGGACGAGCGCCAGCAGGCCGGCCAGGATCGCCGCGGCAAGCGCGGCAAGGATCCAGCGCGAACGTGTCATCGCCATGTCCCCCCTCCCGTCGCCATGCTAGCGGCCTCGGCGGCGGCTTGAAAGCGCCCGCGACGAAGCCGCCTCCGCGCCTGCCCCTTGCGACGGCGGCGGGCGGCCCCATCTTCGGGGATGACCTTTTCCGATCTGCCGCCGCCTCTCCTCGAGGCGCTCTCCGCGCGCGGCTATGCCGCCCCTACCCCCGTCCAGCTCGCCGTCCTCGACCCCGCGGCGCGGGACCGCGACCTGCTCGTCTCGGCGCAGACCGGCTCCGGCAAGACGGTGGCGTTCGGCCTCGCCATGGCCGACCAGCTGATCGAGGCGGGCCAGCTCGCCGCCGCCCGCGCGCCGCTTGGCCTGATCATCGCGCCGACGCGCGAGCTGGCGCTGCAGGTCAGCCGCGAGCTTTCCTGGCTCTACGAACGCGCCGGGGCCCGCGTCGCCAGCTGCGTCGGCGGGATGGACCCGTCGCGCGAGCGGCGCGCGCTCGCGGCGGGAGCCCATCTCGTCGTCGGCACGCCGGGGCGGCTGCGCGACCATCTCGAGCGCGGCGCCCTCGACTTGTCGCACCTGCGCGTCGCCGTGCTCGACGAGGCGGACGAGATGCTCGACATGGGCTTTCGCGACGACCTGGAGGAGATACTCGACGCCGCCCCTCCGGCCCGCCGCACCCTGCTCTTCTCGGCGACCATCCCGAAGCCGATCGCCGCGCTCGCGCGGACCTACCAGCGGGACGCGCTGCGCCTCTCCACCGTCGGCGAGGATCGCGGCCACGGCGACATCGCCTATCAGGCGCTGGCCGTTTCTCCGGCCGAGATCGAGCATGCGGTGATCAACCTGCTGCGCTTCCACGAGGCCGAGACGGCGATGCTGTTCTGCGCGACTCGCGACAATGTCCGCCACCTTCACGCCAGCCTCGTCGAGCGGGGCTTCGCCGCGGTGGCCCTGTCCGGGGAGCACAGCCAGTCTGAGCGCAACCAGGCGCTTCAGGCGCTGCGCGACCGGCGGGCGCGGGTCTGCGTCGCGACCGACGTCGCGGCGCGCGGCATCGACCTGCCGACGCTGAGCCTCGTCGTCCATGTCGAGCTGCCGCGCGACGCAGAAACGCTCCAGCATCGCTCCGGCCGCACCGGCCGCGCCGGCAAGAAGGGCATCGCGGCGCTGATCGTGCCCTACCCGCGCCGGCGCCGGGTGGAGGCGATGCTGCGCGGCGCGCGAATCGCCGCCGAATGGATCGCCCCGCCGACTCCGGAGACGATCGGCGCCCGCGACCGCGAACGTCTGCTCGAGACTCTGACGCGGCCGGTCGAGCTGGACGAGGAAGACCGGGAGATCGGCCGCCGCCTGCTGGCGGAGCGGAGCCCCGAGGAGATCGCCGCCGCCCTGGTCCGCGCCCACCGCGTCCGCCTGCCCGCGCCCGAGGAGCTGCTCGGCGGCGAGGCCCGCGGCGCTCCGGGGGAGCGGCGCGCCGCGGAGGGCGCTGCGGCCGGGCCGCGCCCGGGCTTCGAGGGGTCGCGCTGGTTCCGCATCAACATCGGCCGCCGCCACAATGCCGATCCGCGGTGGCTGCTGCCGCTGCTCTGCCGCCGCGGCCACGTGACCCGCGGCGACATCGGCGCGATCCGCATCGGTGGCAACGAGAGCCAGTTCGAGATCGCGGCCGGGTCCTCGGCCCGCTTCGTCAAGGCGCTGGCCCGGGCCGCGGCGGACGACAGCGACGGGATCGAGATCCAGCCGATCCAGGAGGGCCCGCGGCCGGCGCGTTCCGAGCAACGCCGCGCCGGGCCGCGTCCGGCGGCCGGGGATCGCAAGCCCCGACCGCCGATGCGCCGGCAGCGGTCGTAGGCGGGGCTCCGCGCTCGACCCGTCCGGCGTCTCAGGCGTCGGGCGCGTAGCTTTCGAGATAGCCGCAGCGCCGGCAGCGCCAGGTGGCGATGTCGAGCCGCGCGCGGCCCTTGAGCTTCAGGCCGGTCCAGAAGCTTTTCTCCGGCGTGCCCTCCACCCAGCTTGCGGCGGCGACGCCGCCTTGGATCTTGTCGAGGGTGAAGCCCTCGGCCATCGCGCCGCCGCATTTCGGGCAGTCGCGGGCCTGCGGCATCTACCGGAGTCCGGCCGCCGCGCCGCCCGCGGTGAAGGCGATCCTCAGCACCGAGAAGATCGCCAGCGTCCCCCCGCCCACGGCGAGGAAGTTGACGAGGAGCAGGGCGAAGAACCGGTTCCCCTCGTCGTGGACGTAATCCTCGATGACCACCCGCAGCCCGTCGCGCAGGTGGACGAAGGTGACGAAGAGGAGCAGCAGCATCGGCACGGCGGCCCAGGGATCGGCCAGCCATTCGCGCACCGTTCCGTAGTCGAGCGTCCTCAGCCGCAGCAGCGAGACGAGCAGCCAGGCGTAGAGCAGGAAGGCGGCGACCGACGTCATCCGCTCCACCCACCAATGATGGCCGCCTTCGCGGGCCGAGCCGAGGCCGCGGACCCGGGCGATCGGATTTTCCATCTCGGTCACAAGTGGCTCCAGAAGATGAGCAGCCACAGGCCCGCGGTCAGCAGCACGGCGCCGACGAGGGTGATGTTGGCCCAGAATTTGTTGGTGGAGAGCTCGAAGCCGGCGCCGATGTCCATGACCAGGTGGCGGAGGCCCGAAAGCAGGTGCTGGAAGAAGGCCCAGCTGAGGCCGACGCCGATGAAGATCCCGAACGGGCTCGTCGCCCAGCCGGCGAAGGTCCGATAGGCATCCACCCCGCTGGCCGCGGCGGCAAGCCACCAGACGAGGGCGGCGGCGCCCACCGTGGCGAGGCCGGCGCCCGTGACGCGGTGGAGGATGGAGACGGCCATGTGCGGCCCCCACTTCCAGATGGTGAGGTGCGGCGACAGCGGCCGGTTGGGATTGCGCGACATGTCCGCGCTTTTAGGGCGCGCGGCTGAGGTTGCAAGCGCGGCGCTCGCCGCTCGGCCGCTCGCCCTCAATCGGGCGGAGGTTGGATTGCTGGCTGCGGCGGCGCGCGCTTGGGGTCCGGCGGCTCGGTCGGCGGCGGCGCCTCCCCGTGCGTCGACTGCTCGAAGCTCCCCTTCCCCATGTCGCCCGGCGTGCGGTTTGCATCGGGGTCGGCGTCTTCCGGAAGCGTGCGGCCGTCCATGCTCTCCTCCTCCTGAAGGAGAAGAAACGCTCGAGCCGGAGAATGGAGCCGCGGCCAGGTTGTCGTTCCGCGCCTCTTGTCGTGAATGACAAAGTTGGGCATATGTCACACATTCGTCGACGGAGACTCGAGATGGCTGAAGGGGATCCTCTTGCCGGGCAAGCCGGATCGGCTCGCCGGCCGCAATCGGCAGCGAAAAGGATCGCGACGACCCTTGGGGCGGCGGCGGCGGCAGGCCTTACGGCGGGCCTCAAGGAAAAGCGCATATCCGTCCGCGCGCATCGAGCCCTGTTCGAGGCCGCGGCCGAACGGTCGGGGCTCGAAGGCAGCGAGCTGCTCGAATATGCGCTCGCGAAGGTCGCCCTGGAGGACGACTTCGCCGACAAGCTTCTTGCCTTGAAGGGAAGCGTCAGCCGCGAGATCGATCTTGAGTTTTGACTTGGCGGGGTCGCTCCGTCGGCTCAAGCCTCAGAAGCGGGCGCCGCCACTCCTACGCCGGCGCGCGGCTGAGCTTCCGATCGTCGCCCCGCCGGTCGTCACCGGACCGCCGCTGCTGCTGGACACGACGGTCTATATCGACGCGTTGCAGAGCCGCCTTCCCACGGAGGTCGAGGAGCTGCTCGATCTTTGCCAGGTAAACCATTCGGCTATCGCCGTCGCTGAGCTGTCCCACGCTTTCGGCAGACTGGATCCGGGGCACGCGCGGACGAAGGCGACGCTCGCCTCGATCCAGGCGGTCATCGAGGCGATCCCGCCGCATCGTCTCGACTCGCCCAGCCTCGAGGCGACCGTGGAGGCCGGCATCCTGGCCGGGCTGTGCGCGCGGCTCCGCGGCCTTCCTGGCGGCGGGCCCCAGACGCTCCTGAACGACGCCGCCCTGCTCCTCCAGGCGCGCGAGAATGGCTGGCGATTGCTCTCGCGCAACATCGTCGACCTCGACCTGCTTCAGCAGCTGGCGCCGGGGGCGGCGGTGCTCTTCTACCGACAGGCGCCCTGAACCCGGTGCGAACATCGCCCCCGCGAGGGAGCGCCCCGTCCGATCCACTAAAGGAGGTCGGTGAGATACTCGGCCAGGCGGTGCACCGCTTCGTCGGTGAGGACGATGGCGCCGCGGCGGCGGTCGAAGCAGCCTTGCTCGCGCGAGATGAGGCCGGCGTCGAGCAGGCGCTCGATCAGGTCGGGGCCGTCCTCCGGCTGCACCTTGGCGGCGGTGAAGGCCTCCGAGAGGGTGAGGGAGCGGCCCTCGTCATGGGCGATGAACAGCGAGAGGAGGAGGTCCCAGGCCGGCTCGCCGAACAGGCCGGCCGGGAAGAACTCGTCCCTCCGCCGGCGCTCGAGATAGAGGCGCTCAGCCACGGCGCGCAGCGATTCCGGCTCGACCGCGGCGGGCGGCGGCTCGGCGAGCATGGCGAAGCGCGCCTGCGCCTGGCGAACGATTTCCAGCGCCGTCTGCAGACGATCCGTATCCACTGGCCGCGCCCTCCTGCTCGGGCCGGCACATTATCGTTTTCGACGCGGAAGGATAGCCGCTTTTTGAGGGCTGGCGGGCGCTCACGCGGCCGCCTCCACCGGCTGGAGCAGGCCGAGGGCGCGGAAGCTCGACCAGCCGGAACGGGCGACGATGACATGGTCGTGGACGACGACGTCGAGCGCGCGTCCGGCCTCGGCGATGCGCCGCGTCGCCTCGATGTCGCCCCGGCTCGGCCGCGGGTCTCCGGAGGGGTGGTTGTGGGCGAGGATCAGCGCCGTCGAGCCCACCTCCAGCGCTCGGCGCATGATCTCGCGCGGATAGACCGGCGCGGCGTTGACCGAGCCCATCGAAACCGTCTCGTCGTAGAGGAGCCGGTTGGAGGAATTGAGGAACAGGACGCGCAGCCGCTCGGTCGGCAGGTGCGCCATGTCGAGACAGAGATAGTCGATCAGCGCCTTCGAATCGCCGAGCGTCGGCCCGCTCATCGCCTCCCCGCGCAGCGCGTGGAGCATGGCGTCGCGGATGATGCCGAGGTGGCGGGCGACCGCGCCGTTGCCCAGCACCCGCACCTGCGCCTCGGGCGCCGCCGCAAGCGCCCCGCCCAGCGAGCCGAACTCGGCGACTAGCCGGTCGGCCCAGGCCCTGGCTTCAGTCCCAAACGGCCGGAGAAGCTCGACCAGGATCTGTCGGCACCGAACTGCGCCACCCGCTTCTGGTGCCGCCACGTGCCGAGCACGATGAGGAACAACATCGGATATGCCCACAGCGCCAGAGCGAACGCGTAGATCAGCCGCACCACGTGCGAGTCCACGTACTTTACCGCGTGTCCCGCCGTTCCGATGGCTTGCAGCGCCGTCACCCATAACGGCCAGTACCTCTCGGCGTAGAGCGCAAGAGCGAGAAACCCCAGGAGTGCAGCAACGTCGACGTAGAACACACCGACTTCCACCGAGCCGAACCGCACGGTGGAGCCAGACAACGCAAGCGCGGAGAGTATGGAGCCGATACCGATGATACTGGCGCCAATCCGCTCGGGCGGACCGCCGCGGAGAAGCGCGTAACCCCAGCAAAGCGCCAGTATTGTGTAATATGCGGGCGCCGGGAGCATCGCGCCACCCGATCACGGGACCCAAGGCTGGTCAAGTCCATCGGATCCCGACGCGGTAAAAGCAGAGCCTGGAATCCGTGGTTGAACACAAGCGCCTCCACTCTCCTCGGGGGCAACGCGAAATTGGCTACGCAACGATCTGAAGGCGACGACCGTCCTCCTTAGCGACGGTAGGCTTGCCCAAATCGCCAATCGCCACTGCCCCGAGCCCAATCTGGACCTGGGCCTCGCTAAGCCGCTTATGAGTCTCGACCATGTCCCCTCGCGCGCGGGCTAGCGCAGCCACAGCGGCAGCAGCCCCTTCAAATGCGTCCTGTGCGACGATAGCGGAGAGATGCGCATCGGTGCGGGCGCTTACGAGAGTGGATGTCAGTTCGGCGGCACGGGCGAGAGCGGCATCAATGGCTTCCTCGGCCGCGAAGAGGCTTTCGGCCACGCGCATGGCGGCCGCACGTCGTTGCTTGAGCATAGAGTCTCCCCGTTCGCGGGAGGCGCATGCCCGCCCGCGGCGTGTTCCGGTCCTGATGTAAAGCCTAGCCCCTGGTGAGCCTGACCAGCGCTTCGATCCCCGAGGTCAGAGCGCCGAAGCCCAAGGCCACACCGATGGCGATGGCGGCGATCCACGCGAGCCTCGACAACCAATGAAGGTCATTCGGCCGTCTGTTACCGATCGGGAGCGGGAGAAGCGTGGGAGCCCCTGCCGCAGAGAAGACGCGGAAGCTAGCTTGCTCCTCCCTAAGCGTCTCTCCGGACAACCCGCTTAAATGCTGTCGCCCGCTCTCGATCGGTGCCCCAAATGTGAGCGAACGGGCGGCGGGTTCAATCTCCGGCGGTTGGTATACCAATGGCTGGAAGGGCTGGAGAGGGGGCTGGTAGGACGGCGCCGGCTCGTATTCCGGGGCGCTTTCCCGGCCGTTACGTGCTTCATATTCCGCGAGAATCCGGGCCGCGGTGCGGCGGTCCGGGACTCCGAGCACGCGCATCGCCGCCTTGAGGTGCTGGTCGACCGAGCCGGGCTCGATGCCGAGCCGCGGCGCGATCTCCTTGGAAGTGAGGTGCGCGTAGACGAAGCGGAGGCAGGTCCGCTGCTGCTCGGTCAGCCTGGCGATGCGCATATCGTCCATTGCCCCTAGGTAGCGGCGGCGAAGCAAAAAGTCACGAATCGCCTGAACGTGCGAACGCCGCCCGTGGCGCCGCGGACGATGGCTAACGGCTTCTTAACCCTTTTTACCGCACTAGACGGGGCGATGAGGCGAAGGAGCGGGGACGGCATGGGCGGCGCGGGCGAGGTGAGGGTGGCGGATCGGCTCGGCCGATTCGATACGGACGGCCGGCTCGGCGAGGATTGCCGCGAGATGGCGGGGCTCTTCGCCAACGACGCGGTGCGGGTCGCCCGGCGCTTCTGGGCCCATTTCGGCGCCGCGCCGGAGGTCGACACGAGGTTCGACGGCAAGGAGCTCGACGAGCTCGTCCTCAAGATCCTTCCCTACATGGCGGCCAAATATAGCGACGTCGCCGGCCAGAAATGGGCCGACATGGTGGGCGGCTTCGTCGCCGAAGCGACCGCCGCGGGAGTCAGCCTCACCACATTGCTCTCCTCGATCGGCGCCGCCGCCGAGGAAGCGCACGAGATATTGCGCGAGAAGCTCGGGCCGGAGCCGGGCCGCCTTGCCTGCCTCGCCGCCTGCCTCACCCGCTCGACCCTGCTCGAGGCGGACGTCTTCGCCGCCCATTTCGACCTCCTTCGCTCGGAGGCCGAGCGCCAGCGCCGCGCCACCAGGGGCAAGATGTTCAACGAGGAGATCGTCACCGCGGCCGAGCGCACCGCCTCCGACAGCCGGATGCTGGCGGCGCAGGCCTCCGAAGCCTCGTCGGCGGCGCGCGGCATGCTCGGCAAGACCTCCGAGGTCGCCGCCGCGGCCGAGCAGTCGGCCGTCGCGATGCGCGAGGCTGCTCAGACCGCCGCCGGCCTGATCCGCGCCATCGAGGACGCGAGGAACGAGGTGGAGACCGCCGCCGGCGTCGCCACCCGCGCCGGCGACCAGGCCGCCAAGGCGGTCGACGTCAGCCGCGCCCTCTCCGGACATGTCGAGGCGATCGAGTCGATCCTCTCCCTCATCCGCGACATTGCCGGCCAGACCAACCTCCTCGCCCTCAACGCGACGATCGAGGCGGCGCGGGCGGGCGATGCCGGCCGCGGCTTCGCGGTCGTCGCGCAGGAAGTGAAGTCACTCGCCAGCCAGACCGCCCGGGCGACCGACGACATCACCGCCAAGATCACCGCCATCCAGCAGGCGACCCGTCAGACGGTCGAGGCGAACGGCTCGATCCAGCGCACCGTCGAGGAGGTGCAGACCTCCGCCACCCGCATCCGCGAGGCGATGGAGACCCAGGCGCAGACCGTGACGATGATCACCGCCGCCGTCGACGAGACCGCCCTCGCCGCCGATTCCATGTCGTCCACCATCGCCGCGATCCGCGAGGACACCGAGAGCGTCGCTTCCGAGATAGACGGCCTCACCCGCAATTTCGGCCATGTCGACGAGCAGATGGTCCGCTTCAAGGCCGCCGCCGGCGAGTTCGTGAAGACCTTCGCGGCCTGACCGGCCGGCGCCCGACCGCGCCTAAGGAAGAGCCCCCGAAGAGGTCTTGAGGCTCAGCAGGCGAACCCCTGAGCAGTTACGGGCGATAGAGCGCCGCCATCGCCCCGGTCAGACCTGCGCGCGTTTCAGGACCTCGTTGATCCGCGACTGCCAGCCGGGGCCGGTCGCCCTGAACTTCTCCAGCACGTCCTCATCGAGCCGGATCGAAACCGCGCGCTTGCCGGAACCCGAGGGGCGGCCAGGGCCGCGGAACGCGGCGGCAACCCTTGGTGGAAGCTCGCTGGCGGGCCGGGCGCGGGCAAAATCCTCGTCCGTCCACTCGGGATTATCCTCGTCAAAGACGACAGGCTTATCGGACATAGCGTCGCATCTCCTTAGCATGGGCTCGCCGAAGGCTGATCGCCCGCATCGCCTGCCCTCGGTCCGTGGCCGCGAGGCAATGCGGCAGACCGTCGATCAGGCCGTAGAGGCGGTAGCGGGGTTCGCCGAACCGGAGATCCTCCACGAACGACAGCGGCACGAGATCGGCTGCTCTCGCGAGCGAGATACCGTGCTTTTCGACATTGGCCGCGTCCTTCGCAGGATCGAACTCCACGATCATCGATTTTTGTATATACAATTGCTGCCTTCGTGCCAAGGGTCCCTACCGCTCCGCCGCCGTTCGAATCGCCGCCGGCCGTGCGGGTCGAACGGCGGCGGGCGAGGCTGCGACACGCGGGCTCATCCCCGATGCCTTGCCCCTTCCCCTCCCCCGCGCCCGCGCCTATTCGCGCCGGCATGGGCAGGCTCAACATTCTCGTCACCGGCACCAGCCGGGGCATCGGCAAGGCGATCGTCGAGGCGCTCGCCGGACACGAGGTGGCGGGGCATTCCTCCTCCGGCGGCGACGGACGCCTCGCCGCCGACCTCTCGCAGCCCGGCGCGGCCGAGGCGCTGTGGGGCGAGGCGCTGGAGCGGCTCGGCGGGCGGATCGACGTGCTCGTCAACAATGCCGGCGTGTTCGAGGCCAACCCGATCGACGCCCCCGCCGCCGCGTGGACCGCCGAGTGGGAGCGGACGATGCGCGTCAACCTCACCGCCTCGGCCGAGCTCTGCCGGTTCGCCGTGCTCCACTTCCGCGAGGCGGGGCGGGCGCCCGGCGGCGGCCGCATCGTCAACATCGCCAGCCGCGCCGCCTATCGGGGCGATTCGCCGCAGCACTGGCATTATGCCGCGTCCAAGGCCGGCATGGTCGGCATGACCAAGTCGATCGCCCGCGGCTATGCCGCCGATGGGATCCTCGCCTTCGCCGTCTGCCCGGGCTTCACCGCCTCCGAGATGATCGAGGATTACATGGCGAGCCGCGGCGGCCGGCAGATCCTCGCCGATATCCCGATCGGCCGCGTCGCCACCGCGCAGGAGGTGGCGGAGACGGTGCGATGGCTGGCGGTCGAGGCGCCGCCCTCGGCGACCGGCGCGGTGATCGACGTCAACGGCGCGAGCTATGTCCGCTAGCAGCTGGAAGGTCACCCTTCCCTGCACCCGGGCGGAAGCGGAGGCGCTCAAGGAGGATGCCAGCCCGCTCGCCCTGCTCGACTTCCCGCCCGTTCTGATGACCAGCGAGGCCGATGCGGCGAGCCCAGAGGCCTGGCGGCTCGACGCCTATTTCGCCGAGCCACCGACCGACGAGATGCTCGCCATGCTGCGCGCGCTGGCGCCGAGCGCCGGCGACGCGCCCCCGGCCGTGGAGAAGGTGGAGGATCGCGACTGGGTGACTCTCAGCCAGCAGGGGCTGGAGCCGATCCGCGCCGGCCGCTTCTTCGTCCACACGCCGCAGCACCGGGATGCCGCGCCCGCTGGCGCCGTCGCCCTGGAGATCGACGCCGGCCGCGCCTTCGGCACGGGCCAGCACGAGACGACCAGCGGCTGCCTCGTCGCGCTGAGCCGGCTGAAGGGCCAGGGCCTCGCCGTCGCCAACCTGCTCGACCTCGGCACCGGCACCGGCCTGCTCGCCTTCGCCGCGCTCAAATTGTGGCCGGCGGCGCAGGCGATCGCCTCCGACATCGATCCCGTCGCCATCGAGGTGGCGCAGGAAAATGCCGCGGTGAACGGCGTCCGGCTCGGCCGCGCCCGCGGGCAGGCGGAACTCGCGGTCGCGGCCGGCATGGACCATCCCCGGCTGAAGGCGCGGGCGCCTTACGACCTCGTCATCGCCAACATCCTCGCCGGCCCCCTGGTCGCGCTGGCGCCGTCCGTCGCCGCGGCGATCGCGCCGGGCGGGCGGCTGCTCCTCGCCGGCCTGCTCGATCATCAGGCCGACACCGTCGCCGCCGCCTATCGCCGGCACGGCATGATGCTCGCCGGCCGAATCGACCACGGCGAGTGGCCGACCCTGATCATGCGCAAGCGCAAGGCGCTCGGCTGGCGCTGAGCGCCGCGTCGCGGAGCTCGCGGCAAAGGCCGGTCCCGCTCCTCCATCGACGCAGCTGGAATCGTCACCCCGGACTTGATCAGGAGTCCACCTTCCTTTGCAGCACCCGAAAGACGAAGGGGGATGCCGGATCAAGTCCGGCATGACGAACCGAGGGTCTCGGCTTCGACAGCCCAGGCTCTACCCCGCCTCGGCGACGAGGGCGTTCCACGCCGCCTCGTCGATCACCGCCACGCCCAGATCCTGCGCCTTCTTGAGCTTCGATCCGGCGCCCGGCCCGGCGATGACGAGGTCGGTCTTGGCGGAGACCGAGCCCGCGACCTTCGCCCCGAGCTTCTCGGCCTGCGCCTTGGCCTCGTCGCGCGACAAGGTCTCGAGGCTGCCGGTGAACACCAGCGTCTTGCCGGAGACGGGCGAGGCCTTCGTCTCCCAGACGACGTCCTGCGGCGCCACGCCGGCGGCGAACAGGTCCTGCAGCACCTCCCGATTATGCGTTTCTTCGAAGAAATCGAGGATCGCGTTGCCGACCTCGGGGCCGATGTTCGGCGTCTCGATCGCGGCGGCAACCGCCTTGTCGCGCCGGAGCGCGAACTTCCGTTCGTCCTCGCCCAGCGCGGGCTGGAGGCCGGCCCGGACGGCGAGCGCGGCATCGACCATCGCCTCCAGCCCCGCCCAGCTGCGATAGCGGCGGGCGAGGTCGCGCGCCGTCACCTCGCCGACGTGGCGGATGCCGAGCGCGTAGAGGAACCGGTCGAGCGGCGGCCGCCGCTTGGAGTCGATGGCGGCGATGAGGTTGGCGGCGGAGACCTCGGCCCATCGTTCCCGGCCGAGCAGCTGCGCCTTGGTGAGGCGGAAGATGTCGGCCGGCGACTGCAGAAGGCCGTCGCGGAAGAAGCTCTCTATATGGACGATGCCGAGCCCTTCTATGTCGAGGGCATGGCGGCTGACGAAGTGGCGGAGGCGCTCCACCCGCTGGGCCGGGCAGATGAGGCCGCCGGTGCAGCGTATGTCGACCTCGCCTTCCTCGCGCACCGCCTCCGAATCGCATTGGGGGCACCGGGCGGGGAAAATGTAGGGCGCGCGGTCGGCGCCGGGCGTCAGGTTCTCCAGCACCTGCGGGATGACGTCGCCGGCGCGCTGGATGAGCACCCGGTCGCCGACCCGGACGCCGAGGCGGGCGATCTCGTCGGCATTGTGGAGCGTCGCGTTTGTGACGGTGACTCCGCCGACGCTGACCGGGGTGAGGCGGGCGACCGGGGTGAGCTTGCCGGTGCGGCCGACCTGTATGTCGATCGCCTCGAGGATCGTCTCCGCCCGCTCGGCCGGGAACTTGTGCGCCAGCGCCCAGCGCGGGGCCCGCGCCACCTGGCCGAGCCGGCGCTGCCAGTCGAGCCGGTCCACCTTGTAGACGACCCCGTCGATGTCGAAGCCGAGATCGGCCCGCTTCGCCTCTATGCCGCGATAGAAAGCGAGGAGGGGGCCGAGGTCGGTGAACCGCTCCAGATCGGCGGACACCGGGACCCCCCACGCCTCGATGGAGCGCATGACGGCGAGCTGGGTGTCGCCCGGCACCGCCGTGGCCTCGCCCCAGCCGTGGGCGTAGAAGCGCAGCGGCCGGGCGGCGGTGATCGCCGGATCCTTCTGGCGGAGCGAGCCGGCGGCGGCGTTGCGCGGGTTGGCGAAGATCTTGCCCCCGGCTTCCGCCTGCCTGGCGTTGAGCGCCGCGAAGTCGGCCTTCGACATGTAGACCTCGCCGCGGATCTCGAACACCGCCGGAGCCTCGCCGCGCAGCCGCTCGGGAATGTCGGCTATGGTCCGGGCGTTGGGCGTGACGTCCTCGCCGACCGACCCGTCGCCGCGCGTGGCGGCGAGGACGAGGACGCCCTTCTCGTAGCGCAGCGAGCAGGACAGGCCGTCGATCTTCGGCTCGGCAGTGAGCGCGACCTCCTCGTCCTCGCTTAGCTTCAGGAACCGCCGCACCCGGGCGACGAACTCCGCCACCTCCTCGTCGGCGAAGGCGTTGTCGAGGCTGAGCATGGGCAGCGCGTGGGCGACCTTGGCGAGCGGCCCCTCCGGCGCGGCGCCGACCTGGCGGGAGGGGCTGTCCTCGCGGACGAGATGGGGGAAATCGCGCTCCAGCGCGGCGTTGCGTCGCACCAGCGCGTCGTAATCCGCGTCGGAAATCTCCGGCGCGTCCTCGCCGTGGTAGAGGCGGTTGTGGCGCGCGATCTCGCGGGCGAGCCGCTCCAGCTCGGCGGCGGCTTCGTCTTCGGTCTGCGCATCTCCCATCGGCGCGGCGATAACAAGAAGAAGACCCTCACCCAACCCTCTCCCGCAAGCGGGAGAAGGCTCTACCGCCGACCTTCCCCATCTCCCGCTTGCGGGAGAGGGTCGGGGTGAGGGCCTTCTTCCTGTCCCGCCTAGGCCGCGAGCAGCCGCCCCGCCTGTGCCCGCGCCTCGTCGGTCACCTCCGCGCCCGAGAGCATCCTCGCTATCTCCTCGCGCCGCCGCGCCTCGCCGAGCAGCTGGACGCCGGTGCGGGTGACGAGGCCGTCATGGCTCTTCTCGATGAGGAAGTGCCGGGCGCCGCGGGCCGCGACCTGGGGGCTGTGGGTGACGACGAGGAGCTGGGCCGATCCGGCCAGGCGGTGGAGGCGCTCGCCGACCGCGCTCGCCACCGCGCCGCCGACGCCCCGATCGATCTCGTCGAAGATCATCGTCGTCGCGCCGCCGCGCTCCGCCAGCGCGACCTTCAGCGCGAGGATGAAGCGCGACAGCTCGCCGCCGCTGGCGATTCGGGTGAGCGGGGCGAACGGGGCGCCGGGGTTGGTCGACACCTCGAACTCCACGCGGTCGCGGCCGGCGGCGTTCCACTGGGCCTCGGGCAGCGGCTCGATCACGGTGCGGAACCTGGCGGCGTCGAGCTTCAGCGGCGCCAGCTCCCGCGCCACCGCCTGGTCGAGCCGAGCGGCGGCGGCGGCGCGGGCCTCTCCGAGCCGGAGCGCCTCGGCCTCGTAGCCCGCCCGCGCCTCGGCCACCGCGCGCTCGAGGGCGGCGAGACTCTTCCCGCCGGCGTCGAGCGCGGCGAGCCGGGCGCCCAGCTCCTCCGCCAGCGCTGGAAGCGCATCCGCCTCCACCCGGTGCTTGCGGGCGAGGGAGCGAATCTCGAACAGCCGGGATTCCGCCTCCTCGAGCCGGGCCGGGTCGCAGGCGAGCGCCTCGGCGGCGGCGGCGAGCCGGTCCTCGGCGTCCGAGGCCTCGATCAGCGCGCGGTCGAGGGCGGCGAGCGCTTCTTCCAGCCGCTCATGCTCGCCGCCGATCCGCTCCAGCCGCCGCGCCGCCTGGCGGAGCAGGGAGAGGCCGCCCTCCGAGCCGTCGAGGAGCTGGCCGACGGCGGCGATGGTCTCGCCGAGGCGGGCGCCCTTCTGCATCGTCGCTCGGCGCTCGGCCAGCGCCGCTTCCTCGCCGGGCTCGGGGGCCAGCTTCTCGAGCTCCGCCACCGCATGCTCCAGCCATTCGCGATCCCGGGCGGCGGCCTCGAGGTCGGCGCGGGCGCGGGCGAGCGACGCCTCGGCCGCGCCCCAGGCCCTGAACAGCCCCTCCGACGCGGCGGTCGAGAGGCCGGCGAAGGAGTCGAGCAGTGCGCGATGGCCGCGCGGGTTGAGGAGGCCGCGATCGTCATGCTGGCCGTGTATCTCGACCAGCATGGCGCCGAGGTCGCGGACCAGGGCGACGGAGACGGACTGGTCGTTGACGAGGGCGCGGCTGCCCCCGTCCGCCCGGACGATGCGGCGGATGACGAGCGGCTCGCCCGCCTCGCCGTCGAGGCCGTTCTCGGCGAGCAGCTCGCGCGCCGGGTGGTTGAGGGGAAGATCGAAGGCGGCGCTGACCACCGCCTGCTTCTGGCCCTGGCGGACGAGGCCGCTGTCCGCGCGCACGCCGAGCGCCAGGCCGAGAGCGTCGAGGAGGATCGACTTGCCGGCGCCGGTCTCGCCGGTGAGGACGCCGAGGCCGGGACCGAATTCGAGGTCGAGGCTCTCGATCAGCACCACGTCGCGTATCGAGAGGCTCGTCAGCATGAGCGGCCGGCCTCCGTGCCGCCGGCATCCCGCAGGCCTGGAGGCGCGGCGGGGACCCCAGCTTTCGCCGGGGCGGCGGTCACGCGGCGGGCGCCGCCGCAGCCGGCGCCGCCGCGGGCGCCGCGGCCGGATGCTTCTGCACCAGGCTGTAGGCCCGCTCATACCATTTGGTGTTCGGATAATTGGCGCCGAGCACCGCCGCGGCCTTGCGCGCTTCCTCGGGGACGCCGAGCGCGAGATAGGATTCGGTGAGCCGCATCAGCGCCTCGGGGGTGTGGCTGGTCGTCTGATAGTCGTCGATCACGCTTCGGAAGCGCATCACCGCCGCAAGCCACTGTCCGCGCCGCTGGTAGAAGCGGCCGACGTCCATCTCCTTGCCGGCGAGATGGTCGCGCACCAGGTCCACCTTGAGGCGGGCATCGGCGGCGTAGCGCGTGTTGGGATAGCGGCGGATCAGCTCGCCGAGCGAATCCAGCGCCTGCTTGGTGGTCGTCTGGTCGCGGGTCACGTCCTCGATCTGCTCGTAATAGCTGAGCGCGATCAGATAATAAGCGTAGGGCGCGTCCTTGTTGCCCGGGTGGATCGAGAGGAACCGCCGGGCGCTGTCGATCGACTTGGTATAGTCGCGCGCCGCATAATAGCTGAAGGCGCTCATCAGCTGGGCGCGGCGGGCCCAGACCGAATAGGGATGCTGGCGCTCCACCTCGTCGAACACGGCCGCGGCGGCGGCATAGTCGCGCTTGTCGAGGCGGTCCTTGGCGAGGAGGTAGAGGGTGTTCACGTCGCGCGCGACATATTGGGTGTCGGCGCGGGTCCGCTTGGCGTTGTTGTTGGCGCAGGCGGCGAGTGGAACAACCATCGCGACGGCAAGCGCGGCGGCAAACGGGCGGGCTTTTCTGGAGAGCATGGGGGGCTTCTTAGCGGAGGGTAAGGGGAAGGCCAAGCGGATAGGCAGATCAGCGGAAACGCGATGAACGGGGGTTTAATGCTTCCCCTGTAGAGGCCGGAGCCATGATCAGGGTGACGACCCTTTCCACCTTGTTTCCGGATGCCGCGCGGCCCGGCTTCGGCCGCTTCGTCGAGCGGCAGACGCAGGGCCTCGCCGCGCGCGAGGGCGTGAGCGTCGAGGTGGTGGCGGGCCTCGGCCTGCCGCCCTGGCCGCTGCCCCTCCACCCGCGCTGGCGGGCGCTGCGCGCGCTGCCGGGCGCGGAGCGGCGGGGGGGCCTGCGCGTCGTTCGGCCGCGCTTCCTCAGCCTGCCCGGCTCCGGCAACGCGGCGCGGCTGGCCCGTGCCGCCCTGCCCGCGCTGCGGGCCTTCCGGCCCGACGTGATCGACGCCGAATTCTTCTGGCCGGACGGGGTCGCGGCCGCCCAACTCGCCCGCGCCCTCGGCATCCCCTTCTCGATCAAGGCGCGGGGGAGCGACATCGCCCACTGGGCCGGGGTGCCGGCGATCCGGCGGCAGATGCTCGAGGCGGCGGAGGCGGCCGGCGGGCTGCTGGCGGTCAGCGAGGCGCTGCGCCGGGAGATGATCGCCCTCGGCATGCCGCCCGACCGTATCCGCGTCCACCATGCCGGGATCGACCTCGACCGCTTCCGCCTTCCCGGCGCGCCAGCCGGGCGGGTCGTCGCGAGCGTCGGCAACCTCGTGCCGGTCAAGGGCCACAAGCTCCTTCTCGAGGCCTTCCGCGGCGTGCCCGACGCCGTCCTGCTCATCGCCGGGGAGGGGCCCGAGCGGGCCGCGCTCGAGGCCGCCGCCGGCGATCGGGTCCGTTTCCTGGGCGCCGTCGGCCACGACGCTCTTCCCCGCCTGCTCGGCGAGGCGCGGGTCATGGCGCTCGCCTCCGAGCGGGAGGGGCTCGCCAATGCCTGGCTGGAGGCGCTCGCCTGCGGCACGCCCATCGTGGTGCCGGACGTCGGCGGCGCCCGCGAGGTGGTCGACCGGCCGGCGGCGGGCCGCATCGTTCCCCGCGACGCGCAGGCGATCGCCGCCGCCATCACCGAGCTGCTCGACCGACCGCCGGAGCGCGCCGCGGTGCGGGCGGCGGCGGAGCGGTTCAGCTGGGCGCGCAACGCCGCCGAGCTGGAGGCGCACCTGAGGAGCGTCTCAGCCCAGCGGCATTAGGGCCGCGGCGATCCACCGTTCCTCGCCGCGCAGCAGGCCCCAGGTGCGGGCGGCGGCGCGGCTGTCCATCGCCTCGACGCCGATCCCGCGCGCCTCGAGCTCGCGCACCAGCGGCCGCGGCGGCTGGACCAGGCGGGGGCCGGTGCCGAGGACGAGGAATTCGGGCGGCGGCGAGAGCGCCAGCGCCGGCGCGAGGTCGGCGGCCGCGAGCGGCCTTCCCTCCTCCCAGCGCCATTCGAGCGCCGCTTCCGGAGTCAGAAGGACCGCGCGATAGACCCGGCCCGCGACCGAGAAGCCGCCGTCCGCGAAGCCGTCGACGACCGGCCCGGGAGGCGTCTCCTGCCGGTCCATCCGCGCCACGTCACCGCCCTTCGTTGCGGCTCGGCACCCTCTCCGCGCCGGCGGGGCCGGAGCCGGTCTTCGGCAGGAAGCTGTCGGAGCTGACCCGCAGCCAGACGAGGATCGGCGCCGAAATGTAGATGGAGGAATAGGTGCCGACGAAGATGCCGAGCAGGATGGCGACGGTGAGGCCGAAGATCACCTCCGGGCCGAGCAGCAGCAGGGCGAGCAGCGCCAGCATGATCGACAGCGACGTCACCATCGTCCGCGACAGCGTCTCGTTGAGCGAGAGGTTGAGGAGCGGGACGATCTCCATCTTGCGGTATTTTCGCAAATTCTCGCGTATTCGGTCGTAGACGACGACGGAATCGTTGAGGCTGTAGCCGACGATGGTGAGGATTGCCGCCACCACGTTGAGGTCGAACTCGAGCTGGGTGAGCGAGAAGAAGCCCATCGTCACCGCGACGTCGTGGGCGAGCGTGGTCAAGGCGCCGACGCCGAACTGCCACTCGAACCGGAACCAGATGTAGACGGCGATGCCGAGCATCGCGAGGGCGATCGAGATGGCCCCTGAGCGATAGAGCTCGTCCGAGACCTTGCCCGACACGCTGTCGACGGCGAACTTCGCGTCCGGATGCTTGGCCTGGATGGCGGTGCGGACTCGCGAGGCGGCCTTGTTCGCCGCATCCTCGCCGCCGGGCGGGAGGCCCATGCGGATCGAGAGGGTCTTGGCGTTGCCGAACTCCTGGATCGAGGCGTCGCCCATGTTGAGCGACTCGACGGTGCTGCGGATCTCCTCGATCGGCGCCGGCCGGTCGAAGGTGACTCGGATCATCTGCCCGCCGACGAAGTCGACGCCGAGGTTGAGCCCGCGCACCGCCACCAGCGCGATCGAGCCGACCGTGACGATGATCGACAGCATCAGCGCGACGTTGCGCCAGCGCATGAAATCGATGTTGGTGTTGTCGGGAATGAGCTTGAGCAGGCGCATCTGCGTTCCTCAGATATGCAGTTCTTTGGGCCGCGCCTTGCGCGCCCACAGGGCGACGAGCATTCGGGTGAAGTTCACCGCCGTGTAGACCGAGGTGACGATGCCGATCATCAGCACCACCGCGAAGCCGCGGATCGGGCCCGATCCGAAATAATACATGATGACGGCGGCGATGACGTTGGTGATGTTGGCGTCGAAGATCGCCGTGCTCGCCTCGCGATAGCCGGCCTCGATCGCCTCCAGCACCCGCCGCCCGCGCCTCTGCTCCTCGCGGATACGCTCGTTGATCAGCACGTTCGCGTCCACCGCCGCGCCGATCGTCAGCACGAAGCCGGCGATGCCGGGAAGGGTCAGCGACGCGCCGAAGATGGCGAGGATGCCGAGGATCGAGAAGGCGTTGAGCAGCAGGGCGAGCGTCGCGTAGACGCCGAAGCGGCCGTAGGTGAACAACATGAACAGGATGACGGCCAGGGTGGCGACGACGCTCGCCACCGTGCCCTTGTAGATCGAATCGCGGCCCAGCTCGGGGCCGACCGTGCGCTCCTCGATCACCTTCAGCTTCACCGGCAGCTTGCCCGAGCGGAGCTGGACGGCGAGGTCGTTCGCCGACTGGACGGTGAACTGGCCCATGATGATCGCGCCGCCGCCCAGGATCGGCTCGTTGATGTTGGGCGCCGAGAGCACGACGTCGTCGAGGATGATCGCGAACGGCTTGCCGACATTGTCCTGAGTCACCTTGGCGAACGCCTTGCCGCCCTTGCCGTCGAAGGTGATCGAGACGGCCGGGCGGCCGTCCTGGTCGTAGGCCTGCTTGGCGTCGGTCAGCTGGTCGCCGGTGACGATCGCCTTGCGCTTCACGGCCATCCGCCCGCCGCCCTGCAGCGGCAGCACCTGGCTTCCGGCCGGCGAACGCCCGCTGGCGAGCTGGTCGGGCGTGGCGTTGAGGTCGACCAGCTTGAAGTCGAGCCGCGCGGTCTTGCCGAGCAGCGCCTTCAGCCCTTCCGGATCCTGGACCCCGGGAACCTGGACGAGGATGCGCCGTCCGCCCTGGCGGATGACGGTGACCTCCTTGGTGCCGTCGGGATCGACGCGGTTGTAGACCACCTCTCGGGCGGTCGCCATGGCGCTCTCGAGCGCGCTGTCGAGGCCCGCCTGGGTGGGCGTCATGACGATGCGGTTGCCGTCGACGACGCTGACGTCCCAGTCGCGCGGGCCGAGGCCGACCGGCTGGGTCTGGGTCCGCACGAACTCGACCGCCGCGTCGAGCTGCGAGGGGTCGCGCACCATGAAGGAGATGCGGCCTCCGGCGCTGGAGATGTCGCCGATCTCGATCGGCGTGGCGCGGCGGCTGAGGCCGAGGCGGACATTCTCCTCCATCGTCTCCAGCCGCTGGCGGGCGACGTCGCCGACGTCCGCCTCGAGCAGCAGGTGGCTGCCGCCGGCCAGGTCGAGGCCGAGATTGATGCGCGCGCTCGGGATGATCGCCGGCCAGTGCGCGACGGCGCTCGGCGGGAACAGGCTCGGCACCGCGAACAGCACCGCGATGAGCGAAATGAGGCTGATGCCCCACACCTTCCAGCGGGGAAAATCGAGCATCGGTCAGTCGTTCGCCGGCTTGACGCCGTGCGGGCGCACGTCGCTCAGCATGGCCTTGAGGACCCGGATCCGCACGCCGGAGGCGACTTCGAGCTCCACCTCGCCCTCCTCGACCTTGACGACCTTGCCGATCACTCCGCCGCCGGTGATGGCGACGTCGTTGCGCTTGACGGCATCGATCATCGCCCGGTGCTGCTTCGCCCGGTTCTGCTGGGGGCGGATCAGCACGAAATAGAAGATCACGAAGATGAGAAGCAGCGGCACGACGTTGGCCATGAAGGCCGCCGTCCCTGACGAGGCGGCGCCGGCCGAAGCATAGGCGGGTGAGGAGAACATGGGCTTTAGCTAGTACCTGTGGTGGCCGGCGAGAAGGGCGCGGGCCGGAGGGAGGGGCGGTTATCACGCCCGCGCCGCGTTGCGCAAGGCGCGCGCTCGACCGGGGGCGAGGCGAAATTTCTTCCGCCCGGCGCCGGCAGGCGCTTTCCAGAGGCCGCAGCCTTTAGTAAACTGTCGGACGAAGGGGTATTGGACGGCACGCACAACAGGGGGTGAAGATGAAAAAGACGGCAGCGTTGCTATTTGCCGCGGCGATCGGCCTATCGATGTCGGTTCCGGCCTCCGCCGCCTCGGACGGCAAGAACCGCAAGGTCACCGTCCTCAACCTCAGCACGTCGACGCTTCGCGAGCTCTATGCGTCCCCGATAACGTCGACCAACTGGGAAGAGGACCTGCTCGGCCAGCGCACGCTTACGTCGGGGCAGAGCATCTCGGCGAACATCGATAACGGCACCACCGAATGCTATTACGACCTCAAGGCGGTGCTCGCCAACGGCAAGACGTGGGAGCACCGCAAGGTGAACGTCTGCGCCGCCAGCAAGTGGGTCATCGCCGACGCGGGCGAATCCATCCAGTAACGGCGGGCGGCGCGCGGTCAGCGCGCGGCCGCTCCAAGGATGATCAGCGTCGACGTGCCGTGGGCGAGGAGCTTGCCTTCGCGCGACAGCAGGCGCGCCTCCGCCGTGGCGATCTGTCGGCCGCGGCTCAGCACCCGCCCCTCGCAGCGCACGGTGCCGCCGTCGGCGGCGATCGGGCGGGTGAAGTTCACCTTGGTCTCGACGGTGGTGTAGCCGATCCCGGCGCCGAGCTCGCTGTGGACGGCGCAGCCGGCGGCGCTGTCGATCAGGGTCAGGGCGACGCCGCCATGGACGCTGCCCAGCGGATTGAGCAGGTGCGGCCCCGGCTCGCCCTCGAACACCGCCCGGCCGGGCTCCACCTCGACGAGGCGGAAGCCCATCGTCCGGCCGATCGGCGGCGCCGGCCAGCGACCGGCGATGATCGCGCGCAGCAGCTCGATCCCGGTGAGCGAGGCCAAATCGCCCGCTGCCGCGCTCCCGCCGCCTTCCGCCACCATTAGAGCCTCCCAAACTAAGTTGCGGTTTGAAACTAGACGGTCCGCTCCCCGCCGGTCAAGCCGCTTGCCTTCCGCGCCCGCGCCGCCTAAATCGCCCGCCTCGCTTCCGGCCCTGCCGGAGGCGCCGGTCGGGGCGTAGCGCAGCCTGGTAGCGCATCACACTGGGGGTGTGGGGGTCGCTGGTTCGAATCCAGTCGCCCCGACCATCGATATGCGAGCGCCTCGCCGCCGCTCAGCGCGCGTCGGCCGCGGGGGCCGCCTCGGCGTTCAGCACCTTGGTGTAGAGCATGCCGATCAGGATCAGCGCCACGCCGAGCCCTAGGAAGGAGACGATCCTCAGCACGCCCTCGAGCGCCGCCGCGTCGACCAGGAACACCTTGCCCGCCGTGGCGGTCAGCAGCACCAGGCCGGCGAGGCGCAGCGCCTTGTCGGGGAGCCGGATGCCGGACAGCAGCAGGGCGATCGAAAGCAGCAGCCCCGCCGCGCTGTAGCTGTAGGATTCGGAGTCGGAGAGCGCCGGGGCGGTGAGGATCGGGCCCTGGAAGGCCTGGCGGACGAGCATCGTCGCTCCGAACACGAGCGACGCCAGCGACAAAGCCAGCCAGAGGCCGGACCGTGCCGCCTGGGCCGCGCCGCGGCGCGCGGCATAGAGCCAGCAGGCGCTGAGCAGATAGGCGGGGACGAGCAGGTTGAGCACCGGCAGCGCGCCGACATTCTGGTCGCGCCAGAGCGGGTTGTCGACGAGGAGATCGAACCAGACGAGCCGGGCGGCGGCGAGGGCGGTGAGGGCGATGCCGGCCCACCAGCGCTGGCGGGCGTCGAGACCCGGAAGCCCGGGGAAGCCCCGGCAGATCGCCCAGCCCGCCGCGAACAGCGCCTGGGTGACGATCGTGCGCTCGGCGAAGCCGCGGGCGACGAACTCCGCGGCGCTGTCGAGCCCGTAGAGGCGCTTGAAGAGGATATAGGCGGCGGCGAGGGCAAGAGCGCCGGCGAGCGGGAGCAGCAGCCGGCGGGCGCCGGGGCCGTGCTCCGAGGGCACGAGACGCCAGAGCGAGGCGAGGAGCAAGGCGGGGAGAAGCAGCGCTTCCGTCGCGCGGAGCGGTCCCGGCAGCGTCGAGGCGAGCGCCGGCGCCCCGCCCAAGGCGTCGCCCAGCGCCTCCCACAGGCCGGGCACCGAAGCCGCGGAGCGCAGGGTCGCGGCAAGCGCCGCGAGCAGGGCAAGGAGCGACAGGCCGCGATCGTCGAGCCGCCGCGCCGCGGCCGCGGCGAGGAGGGCGAGCGCCAGCCACCCGGCCGGAACCAGCCCCTCGGGCGCGAGGTCGTGGACGCCGAGCCCGGCGAGGAGGAGCGCGGCCAGGCCGGCGACGGCCAGGACGCGATCGGAAACGTCCGGCGCGCGCCGGCGCGCGCGAAGCCATCCGAGCAGCACCGGCCCGGCGGCCAGCGCCACGAACAGGAGTCCCCAGAGCGGCCGGCCGAGCCGCGCCGGCTCGGTGACCCGAAGGATCAGGGCGGGGAAGAGGAAGGCGGCGCTGGCGATCCCGGTCCACAGCAGCGCCTCGGGCCGCCGTGCGGCGTTCCAGGCGCCCCCGCCCGCGAAGAGCGCGGTGATCGCCGCCGCCACCCAGGGCAGGTCGGAATCCGCTCCCAGCGCCGCCTTGACGAACAGGAGCAGCAGGGCGGCGAGCAGGGCCAGTGCGGGGATCGGGCGATATTCCGGTCTGCGGCCGGCGAGCAGGAAGGTGGCGAGCGCGAGGCCGCCGAACAGCGCCCAGGCGATCGAATCGGTCTCGCTCGACGCCACGAGCAAGGCGAGCTGGACGATTCCGATCGCGGCGGGGCGGATGAATTCGAGCTGCCAGCCCGGGCCGGCGCGCACCGTCGAGGCGGCGAGGCTGACGAGGAGGATGAAGACGCCGACCGCCGGTCCGTCGGCGGGCTTCAGGAAGAGCAGTGCCAGCGTCCAGGCGAAGCTCAGCAGCACCGCGCTCGCCACAAGCCAGCTCCAGCCCCGCCGAGTCGCCAGCGCGAAGACGGCGATGTCGAGCAGTGCGAGGTAGGCGAGCAGCGGCACGGCCCCGGAATGGGCGTCGCCGATGAGCAGCGGCGTCGCGAAGCCGCCGGCGAGGCCCATCAAAGCGGTCGGCGCGCCGTGGCGGAGGGAAAGGATGAGGCCGAGCCCCGTCATCATGGTGAGGAGGCTCGAAGCGGTGCCCCGGCCGATCAGGTGGTGGACGATGAAGGCGCCGTAGGCGGCGGCGTAGAGGACGAGGATGGCGGCTCCGACGAGCGCCTGGGCGACGCGCGGGTCCGAGGCCGCGCCGGGCCGGCTGCGCGCCCACTCTCCCAGCCCGAGCAGGACGAAGCCGAACAGGGCGGCGAGCCCCATCTGCACCGCCGGGGTGACGAGGCCGATCTGGATCGAGTAGCGGACGAGGAACAGGCCCGCGACGGCCAGCGCGATTCCCCCGGCCCAGATCAGCAGCCGCCCGCCGACGAACCTCTCGAACAGGCCGCCCAGCGTCTCGCGCGCCGCCGCCGGCGCCGGAGCCTCGTGCCCGGCTCCGGCCTCCGCGCCGACCCAGTCGCCGCGGGCGCGGACCGGCGTGGTTGCCGGCGCGGGCGGTCGCGCGGTCGCCGCGGCGCGGGCGGGGACCTCATCCCACGGCGGCGAGGCGGCTGCCCGAGCCTCGGGGCGCGCGGGAAACGCGCCGCGCGTGTCGCCGCCGAGCCGCTCCACCTCCTCCTCCAGCGCCTTCACCCGCCCCGCGAGCCGCCCGAGGGCGACCGCGAAGGCAAGGCAGGCCAGGAAGAGGAGTAGGATTTCCATCGGCCGACGCTAGACGCGCGGCGCGCGGCTGTCAGCCCAGCGGCCGTTCCGGCGCCGCGGCCGGCGCCTTCTCCTTCCTCACCGCCGCCTTGACGTCCGCCGCCGCCCTGAGGAGCGCGGGGAGGTTGGCGAGGAGAACCGGCACGGCCTTGCCCAGCCGCTTCAACGTGGATGCAAGAGACATATTCCTTCCTTCCAGTCTTGAGGATCCCGCCGACTCGATAGGAACTTAACAGGAACATGGTCTGGAAGGAAGAATTATGTTCCTAGTTTGATCCTCTCCCCCTCGTCGCCCGATTGTGGCGGACGCCGCGGCCTCCCATATCCCCGGCTCAACATTTCGGAGCGGACATGGAAAGCTGGCACGGCACGACGATCTTGGCGGTGAGGAAGAACGGCAAGGCGGTGATCGCCGGCGACGGCCAGGTGTCGCTCGGCCAGACGGTGATAAAGCCCAATGCCCGCAAGGTCCGGCGGCTGGGCGCCGAGGATTCCTTCGGCGGCGGAGTCGTCGGCGGCTTCGCGGGCGCCACCGCCGACGCCTTCACGCTGTTCGAGCGTCTCGAGCGCAAGCTGGAGCAGCATCACGGACAGCTGATGCGCGCCGCGGTCGAGCTCGCCAAGGACTGGCGGACGGACAAGTATCTTAGGAACCTCGAGGCGATGATGATCGTCGCCGACAAGGAGGTGACCCTCGTCCTCACCGGCAACGGCGACGTGCTCGAGCCCGGCTCGGGCGTCGCGGCGATCGGATCGGGCGGCAACTTCGCCCTCGCCGCGGCCAGCGCCCTCTACGATTACGAGGAGGATCCCGAGACGATCGCCCGCAAGGCGATGGCGATCGCGGCGGAGATCTGCGTCTACACCAACGGCAACCTGACGGTCGAGACGATCGACGGCGCCGGGGCGGCGTGACCGGACGCCTCTCAGATCTGGGCGACGTAGACGACGTAGCCGTCGGGATCGACAAGCCGGAACTCGCCGCCGGGATTGTAGAAGGGCCTTGCCACCGGTTCCGGGGCGAGCCCCGCCTCCGCCAGGGCGGCGTGGGTCGCCTCGACGTCCTCGCAATAGGTATAGAAGAGAACGGCCTGCTGCTCCGCGACGACCGGCGCGCTCGCCCGCGCCAGCATCAGCTCGGCGCGCCCGGCGCGCAGCCAGGCCCAGTTCGGAACCTCCTCGCCGGGCGCGATCACCCGGTTCGCGACGAGGAAGCCGAGCTTTTCGTAAAAGGCGATCGAGCCCTCGACGTCGGCGACGTAGGCGAGCGGCACCAGCGACCTTATTCCCGTCCCGGCCATCGCCTTCCCTTTCCCGGACCGTTGCAACCCGGCGTCCGGCCGACCATCTCGGGCGCATCATGAACAGCCATAGCCGTTTCGCCGCCGCTCCGGATACCCTCCGGCCGGATAGCCCCGCCTCCCCAGACACAAAGGCCCAGATGAACGACAGCCTCACCCCCAAAGCCGTGGTCGCGGCGCTCGACGCCCATATCGTCGGCCAGCAGGACGCGAAGCGCGCGGTCGCCGTGGCGCTGCGCAACCGCTGGCGTCGGCAGCGCCTCGGCGACGACCTGCGCGACGAGGTGACGCCCAAGAACATCCTGATGATCGGGCCGACCGGGTGCGGCAAGACCGAGATCAGCCGCCGGCTGGCCAAGCTCGCCGATGCGCCGTTCGTCAAGGTCGAGGCGACCAAGTTCACCGAGGTGGGCTATGTCGGCCGCGACGTCGAGCAGATCGCGCGCGACCTCGTCGAGGAGGCGGTGCGGCTCGAGAAGGAGCGCCGCCGTCAGGCGGTGAAGGACGCCGCCGAGGAGGCGGCGATGGGGCGGCTGCTCGAGGCGCTGACCGGCAAGGGCGCCAGCGAGGCGACCCGCGAGAGCTTCCGCCAGCGCTTCCGCGACGGCCATCTCGACGCCGCCGAGGTGGAGGTCGAGGTCAACGACACGCCCAACACGCCGTTCGAGATACCCGGCATGGGCGGCCAGGTCGGCATGATCAACCTCTCTGACATGATGGCCAAGGCGATGGGACAGCAGCCGCGCAAGAAGCGGCGGCTTCGGGTGAGCGAGGCCTGGACCCGCCTCGTCGAGGAGGAGGCGGACCGGCGTCTCGACCAGGACGACGTCAATCGCGTCGCCCTCGCCGATGCCGAGGCGAACGGCATCGTCTTCCTGGACGAGATCGACAAGATCGCCGTCTCCGACGTGCGCGGCGGCTCGGTGAGCCGCGAGGGCGTCCAGCGCGACCTGCTGCCGCTGATCGAGGGGACGACCGTCGCCACCAAATACGGGCCGATGAAGACGGACCACATCCTGTTCATCGCCTCGGGCGCCTTCCACGTCGCCAAGCCCTCCGACCTCCTCCCGGAGCTTCAGGGCCGACTGCCGATCCGCGTCGAGCTGAAGGCGCTGACCGAGGAGGATTTCGTCCGAATCCTCTCCGACACCCGCGCCAGCCTGGCCGACCAGTATCGCGCGCTCATCGCCACCGAGGGGGTTGAGGTGCGCTTCACCGACGACGGCCTGCGCGCCGTCGCTCGGATCGCCGCCGAGGTGAACGGCCAGGTCGAGAATATCGGCGCCCGCCGCCTCCAGACGGTGATGGAGAAGCTGCTCGAGGACGTCAGCTTCGAAGCCGAGGAAAGGCGCGGCGAAACCGTCACCGTCGACGCGGGCTACGTGAACCGCCAGCTCGCCGCCATCGCCCGCAACACCGACCTCAGCAAATACGTGCTTTAGGGCGGTCGACAATGAGGTTTACCCGCCTCCGTTCGCCCTGAGCCTGTCGAAGCCTTTTCCTTCTGATTTGCGCAAGGAGGAAGGAAAGTCTTTCGACAGGCTTGTGGCCAACGGTGCGGGCGATCCGATCTAAACCCATCGCTCCAGGCGAGAGGGCCCGGATCCCGGTCGAAACGGCGCCGGAGCCGGCATTTCCTGCGGCGACACGGTGGAATCGAGCGGCCTGCCGAATTCGTTGTGCTACGTTAATGAAACCGACGCACGCGACGCGGCGTTGAGGGGCCGAGTTCCAGCAGTAAAGGACCCCTCCCCATGCGTAAGATCGTCCTCGCCCTTACCGCCGCGACCATGGCGATGCCCGTCATCCCGGTCAGCCCCGCCGCCGCCCAGAGCGGCTATTATAACGGCCGGGTGTGGCGCGATTCGCACGGCCGCCTGCGTTGCCGCCGCGGCAACGGCACGGTCGGCCTGATCGTCGGCGGCGCCGGCGGCGCCCTCATCGGCCGCGCGGTCGACGGCGGTCGCAACCGCACCCTCGGCACCGTCGTCGGCGCGGCCGCCGGCGCGCTCGCCGGCCGCGAGATCGCCCGCAACAGCAGCAGCCGTCGCCGCTGCCGCTAAGCCTTTCGGCTTCCTCTCATTCCCCCGCGGGGCGTCTTCGGGCGCCCCGTTTTTTTTCGACCGGCGGGAGCAAGGGGGTTCGTCGCGCCGCCCGCCGTGGCCCCGGAGCAAGCGGGAGCGCCCCCACGCCGTTCGGCGATTGAGGGAAGCGCCGCCAGGCCGGCCAGGAGCCGCCGTGGCTTGGCTTTCCTGCGATCGGGAAGCCCGTGCGCCGCCGATCCGGCCGGGCTCGAACCGGCCGTGGCGGGCGCGCGCCGTCAGGCGGCGTCGCGCCCGGCCGGAGGCCGCGCCGGGGCGGCCGCGGGGGGCGTCAGGCGCCCCCGGCATCTCCTGCGCCCGAGCCGCCGCCCGAGCTGCCCGTCGAGCCGGACGCGCCGGCGCCGCCGGTCTTGGACCGCCCGCGGCCGCCGCCGCCCTTGCCGCGGCCGCCGCCCGACGAGGCGCTCGCTCCCGAGCTTCCGGTCGAGCCGCTCGCCCCGGATCGGCCCTTGCCGCCGGAGGTGCGGCCGCTGGCGCCGCCGGACGCGCTCGAGGCCCTGCTCCGCGCGCCGGTTCCGGAAGCCGTCTTGCCCGCCGAGGCTGCGCCGGCCGAAGCCGAGGCCTTGCCGCGCCCGCCGCCGGACGACGCCGCGCGCTTCGTAGCGGCGGCGGCGCCGCTCTTCGCGCGGCCCCCGCCCGAGGCGGACTTGGCCCTCGCCGCGCCGCCGCCGGTCTTGCGGCCGCGACCCGCTGCCGCGCCGCCGCCGCCCGACGAACCGCCTTCGGCCGCCGCGCCGCCTTCGCCGCCGAGCAGCCGCTTCACCGCGTCGGTGGCCGCGTTGACGATCGCCTCGCCGATCTTGGCGGCGCTGTCGGCGGCCGCCTCGGCGGTGTCGAGGGCGTCGCGGCTGGCGTCGCGGACGGTCTTCCTGACCCGGGCATTGGCGGTGAGGGCGGCAGCGGCGGTCACCAGCCCCGCCGCGAGCATCGAGCGGGCGACGGGATTGCGCGCGAGCTCGGCCGCGCGCTCGCCCGCTTCCTTCAGCGCATCGGGGAAGACGCCCGCGCCGCTCTTGCCTTTCGAGCCGCCCGAAGCGCCGTCTGCATTGTCCTTGGCCATCTCAGCTCTCCGACTTTGTAACTGACGCGAAACAAGACGACCGGCGCGCCCAAGGGTTCCCTCGCCACGGCCGCTCGGCGGCCGAAGAACCAAGGCCCTCATCCCGGCCTTCTCCCGCGTGCGGGAGAAGGCGCACCCCGCGCCTATCCCGCTCGCGGGAGAGACCCCCTTCTCCTCCAGACGAAAAAATGGGGACAGTAACTATTTCTCGCCGCCCGGGGCGTAGCGGGAACGGCGGAACGAAAATAGTTACTGTCCCCATTTTCTACTCGCTCTCCGCGTTGAACTCCGCCTCCGCCTGGCCCCGGTCCTGATGGTCGCGCTGGTCCTCGGCGAACGCGATCTCGTCGGACGACGGCGAGACCTCGTCGGCGCCGCGGCCGCCGCCCTGCTCCTCGTCGTAGCGCTCGCCGCGCGACTGGCCGCCGGCGCCGCCGTCCGGCCGCAGGTCGCCGCCCGCGAGGCCGCCCTCGGCGCCGCCGCCCTGCTGCTGGCCCTGATGGTTGGCGGCGTTCTGCGAGCGGCCGTAGCCGCCGGTGCCGCTGCTGCCGCCGGCATTGCTCATGTCCGCCGAGTCGGCGCCGCCGCCCTGCTGGCCGGAGCGCTGCACCTGGTCCATCGTGCCGTCATGCTCGCCGCTGTCGCCGCCCGACTGGGATTGCTGCAGGTCGCGCGAGGTCATGCCCTCGTCCTTCTCGTCCGTCATCGCTCAACTCTCCTTGTCTATTCGCTCGGCGCGGCCGTTATCGTCGTAGCGGTAGCGCTCGCCGTCGGGGGCGGTCGCCTCCCGCCCCGGCTGCACCACCGGCTTGGCATCGTCGCCGCGGCCCTTCTCGGCCTCGACCGCCTCGGGGATTTCGTGATGCCGCGCCTCGTCGCTTCCGGGCAGCGGATGGCCCTTGCCCTCTCCCATCGCTCAGATCCCCTCGTCGGGATCGATCGGGCGGTCGGCGCCCTGCGACGCGGGCCGCGGCTTGCCCGGAGCCTCCTCGCCCGCGCCCGACATCGGGTCCTGGTCGTAATCCTCGTCGCGGTTGCCGCCGCCGCCCGCGCCCGAGCCGCTGCCGTGCACCTCGCCGCTCGTCGGGTCGAAGCTCGCCGGCCGGCCCCTTTCGCTGCCGTCCCGTCCGCCGTCCATGTCCTGCATCTCCTTCGACGGATTGAACGTCCCGCCGCGCGGGGCCGTTCCCGCCGCTCCGTTCGTCGCTTTCGCCCGCACCCTTCCGGCCGCCGCGGCGTTTGAGCCCCATTCCAGTCAGGAGATCTCCCTTGTTCGACCAGAATCACGACATCAGCGTTCTCAACAGCCTCATCGAGACGACGATCGACAGCATCGACGGCTACCAGCATTCGGCGAGCGAAGCGTCGAACAGCCGCTTCGCCGAGAGCTTCCGCGACCGCGCGTCGGAGCGCGAGCAGGTCGTCGCGAAGCTGCGCGACCGGGTCCGGGCGCTCGGCGGCACGCCGGAGAGCGACGGCGGCCTGCTCGCCGCCGCGCACCGCCAGTTCCTCTCCCTGCGCGACGCCGTCACCGGCAGCGACGACGGCTCCATCATCGCCGAGGTCGATCGCGGCGAGAGCTATCTCGATTCCAAGTGGAAGGCCGCGCTCGAGGACACCAAGCTGTCCGACGAGACGCTGGCGCTGATCCGCCAAGGCTATGAGAGCGTCCGCGAAGGCCACCGCCAGTGGGAGGCCGTCAACAAGGGCCTGAGCGCCGCAAGCTGACAGGCGACGTCGGGGACAGTCGCTTTCGGGCGCCGCCGCGTCACTCCCGAAGGCGGTGCGGAAAGCGACTGTCCCCCTCTCCTTCCCCACCCGCGTCATGACCCCGCCGGCCGAGCGCCGCCTCCTGCAGCTTGTCGTCGTCCTTGCCTGTCTCGTGCCGCTGCTGGCGGGCGGTTCGGGCGTGCTGCGCGGCGCGGCCTTCATCAAGGGCGTCGGCCCGGCTCCCCCCGTCGATCTCGACAGCCACTTCCGCTACCTGTCCGGCCTGCTCCTCGGCCTGGGCCTCGCCTTCCTGTCCTGCGTTCCGGCCATCGAGCGACGGACCCTGCTGTTCCGCACGCTGGGCCTGATCGCCGTCATCGGCGGCCTGGCGCGCCTTCTCGGGCTGCTTGAGCGGGGAATGCCGAGCGCAGGTCACGTCTTCGGACTGTTCATGGAGCTCGGCACCGTGCCGTTGCTCATCCTCTGGCAGGCCCGGGTCGCACGGCGCGCCCGGTGACGGTCAGCTTCCCGGCGGCTGTCCCCGCCCCTCCCACCACGGCCGCAGGAGCGCGGCGAGCGCCCGGTTCCTGACGAACAGGCGGTCGACCACGTCCGGCCCCTCCTCCGCGCCCATCATCGCCTTGTAGCCCGGGTCGCCGGAGCCCCAGTCGAGCAGGGTCACGCCGCGGGAGTCGAGATGCTCGAAGCTGCGATAGGCGAGCACCCGCCCCGGGCTGTGCTTCGCGAATCTCGGGTCGTAGCTGTTGGCGATGCAGTAGCGGGTGGCGCCGCAATCCATGTCGAAGCCGAAGGCGGCCGGCACTCCGCCGACGGTGAGGAGCGATCCCCACATCATCGCGGCGAGCGCCGGATCGGCGGCGGCTTCTTCCCAGACGCGCCGGTGGCGGGGCGCGAGGAACTTGGAGTCGCGGCCATCGGTGCGCGTTCCGATCCAGGCCCGGCGCTCGACCGCTGCGAAGGTGTCGAACACCGCCGTCGACCAGCCGCTGCCGGTGACGAAGCGGAATTCGAGCGCGCCGTGGGATGAGAGATGCTTCTCGAAGAAGCGGTTCTTGCGCAGCGTCGATCCGCGGGGCCAGCCGCCCGCCGCGCGCAGCCGGGCGACGTCGAGCAGCCAGGTGCGGCCGAGACGGCGGGTCAATGTCGTCCAGCCGGCGGCCGGCGCGGCCGCGGCGAGGCGGGCCCCGCCATCGTCGTCGGAGCGCTGCGGACCCATGCGCCACGCCGGCCCGAGGCCGCGGGCGAGCGGATGGGCGAGCATCGCCGCAAGCTCCTCCGGCTCCGCGTCCGCGGCGACCGGCACGCTACGCCAGGGCCAATATCCCCCCGGCACCGCCCTCAGCCCGGCGGTCGCGGCCACCGTCGGAAGCGCGGCGAGCAGGCGGCCGTCGGCGCGCCTGCCGACGAGGGTCCGGGGCCGCCTCCCCCCGGCGGCAGCGAACCAGGCGGTACGGAGGAACGCCTGCTCGGGCGGCGCCTCCCTCGCCGCCGAGTCGAGCGCGGAGGCGAAGCCCTCCTCCATGGTCGGCGGGAGGGCGCTGAGGGCGATGTTCAACGGCGCTCGACGCATGATGTGACGCCCAATCGAGGAACATGACCGCCCGGCCGGTCGGCCAGACAGACCGAAGGGCCGCCGGACCGAAGCCCGACGACCCTTCTACATGGTCAGCGGCCGGATGCTCCAGCCCGGAAGACCTTGAAAGGCTTAGCCTTTCATCTCCCGAACGAGCGGAACCGACCTCACTGCTGAACCATGAGACATCGGATCACCTCCTTTCGCTTGTTGATGGCGAGGGGAAGGATGAATCATCGTGAATCGCCGTGCAAGGCTTGTTTTCATTTTTTTCGGCGCTAGGATTCCATGCTTCGCGCGCGGCCGCCGCCGCGGCCGCGGCTCTACCCCCTGCAATCCTCGATCACCCGCGCCGGCTCCGCCCAGGCCGGGACGACCAGCGTCGGAAGGCCCTCGGCCTCGACGGTGAAACGGCCGCGGCTGAAGGCGATTTCGTCGAGGCGCGGATCGGCGGCGGGCAGCGCCGCCGCGACCGAGGCGGCGCCGTAGGACGTGCGCACCGTCAGCGGCCCCGCCGCTCCCGTCCTCACCAGCGCGACCTCGCGGCGCGCCGGATCGCAGCGGAGCAGGAGAGCCGCGCCGGCGAAGGCCGCGGCCGGCCCTCCGGCGCCGTCGCCGCTATAGGTCCATTCCCCCGGAGTCAGCGGGAGGTCGCGCCAGTCCGGGGCCGCGCGCGGCGGCGGGGGAGGCGGCGCGGGCGCGACCCTGGGCGGCGCCGGCGCAACGGCGGGCGCGGGCGGCGGCGCGCCGGCGCATCCCGAAAGCAGCAGGGCGGCCGCCGCCGCCCCGCCCAGTCCACGCCCGCCATGCCCGCTCGTCGTCACGAGCGCTCCCCAGCATGCGCGGCGCGCCGTTCCAAGCGCAAAGCCGACTGGCCGTGCAATTTGGCGGACCGCGCGGGCGGCGGCAGCCTGACGGGAGGTGAACGGCGCATTCATGGGCTATTCAATGCCTCCCTCCTATGCCACCTCCGAAACGAACTGGGATTGTCTGTCAATGCGTATCGTCCTTCTCCTCGCCGCACTGGCCGGCGCGGCCGTGCCGCCCGCCGCCGCCGGGGCGCGCCCGCCGCACGAGCGCGAGCAGGACGAGGCGTTCCGGGGCACCCGCCAGGGCCGTTTCCTGCCCCTCCGCGCGATCGAGGACCGGATCGTGCCGCGGATGCGCGGCTTCTCCTATCTCGGCCCGGAGCTCGACCCGGGCAGCGGCCGCTACCGCCTGAAGTTCATGCGCGGGCCCCAGGTCGTGTGGATCGACGTCGACGCCCGCACCGGCGAGATACTCGGCCGCAGCGGCTTCTGACGGCTCGCCCGTCGTTCCTCCCATGAAACCATTGGCAATCGCGCTGGTTGGGCGGATAATCCGAGCCGTTAACATCCACAGGGGTAGATCATGCGGGTCCTGATCGTCGAGGACGAACCCAATCTCGGCCGCCAGCTGCGCGCCACGCTGGAAGGCGCCGGCTACGCCGTCGATCTCGCCACCGATGGCGAGGACGGCCATTATCTGGGCTCGACCGAGACCTACGACGCCATCGTCCTCGACCTCGGCCTCCCCGAAATAGACGGGCTGACCGTGCTCGACAGGTGGCGCAAGGACGGCATGGCCGTTCCCGTCCTCGTCCTCACCGCCCGCGACAGCTGGTCTGACAAGGTCGCCGGGCTCGACGCGGGCGCCGACGATTATCTCGCCAAGCCGTTCCAGACCGAGGAGCTGATCGCGCGGCTGCGGGCCCTCATCCGCCGCGCCTCCGGCAACGCCTCGTCCGAGCTCACGGCGGGCGACGTCCGCCTCGACACGCGCTCGGGCAAGGTCACGCTCGACGGCGAGCCGGTGAAGCTCACCGCGCAGGAATATAAGCTCCTCTCCTACCTGATGCACCACAAGGGCAAGGTGGTTTCGCGCACCGAGCTGATCGAGCATATCTACGACCAGGATTTCGACCGCGATTCCAACACCATCGAGGTGTTCGTCACCCGCATCCGCAAGAAGCTCGGGCCGGACGTCATCACCACCATTCGCGGCCTCGGCTATTCGCTGGAGGAACCGCGCGGTTGACGATGCGGTGAAGCTGCGTCTTCCGCTTCTTCGCCGCCTCGCCAGGCGCAGCCCCTCCGCCGGTTCGCTGACCCGCCGGATGATCGGCATCTCGGCGCTGTGGATCCTGGTCCTGCTCGGCGTCGGCGGCTACGCCCTCGACCGAGTCCTCACCTCCGCCCTGACGCGCAACTTCGACAATTATATCGAATATGTCCTGACCGCTTTGATCGCAACCGCCGAGATAGGCCCCGAGGGCGAGGCCTTCCTCAACCGGGCGCCGGCCGACCAGCGCTTCCTCGAGCCTTATTCGGGCCTCTATTTCCAGATCACCGCGGTCGGCAAGCCGCGCTCGGCGGCCGGCGTCGACCTCGACCTCCCGTCCCGCTCGCTGTGGGACAGGCGCCTCAAGGTCGTCACCCGCCACAACGACTTCGAGGTCCACGTCTACGACAGCCCGGAATTCACCGGCGAGAAGCTGCGCGTCATGGAGCGGGACGTGCGCCTCCCCGGTTCGCAGCTGCGCTGGCGCTTCCAGGTCGCGCAGAGCCGCGACACGCTGGACGACCAGATATCGGTGCTCAGGCGGACGATGATCCGCTCCTTCGCGATCCTCGGCCTCGGCCTCGTCATCCTCGCCACGCTCCAGGCCTTTTACGGCCTGTGGCCGCTGCGCCGCGTCCGCCGCTCGCTCGCCGCCATCCGCTCGGGGGAGAAGGCGCGGATCGAGGAGCGCTATCCGCGCGAGATCGAGCCCCTGACGGAGGAGCTGAACGCCCTCCTCGCCCATAACGAGAAGCAGGCCGAGGAAGCCCGCCGCCACGCCGGCAATCTCGCCCATGCGCTGAAGACGCCGCTCACCGTCATCACCAACGCCGCCACCGCGCGGGCGCCGGACCTCGCCGACACCGTCTGCCGCGAGGCGACGACGATGCGCCGCCAGGTCGACCACCATCTCGCGCGCGCCCGCGCTATCGGCCGCCGCGCCTCCGCCCAGGCGCGCGCGCCGGTCTGGCCGTCGCTGCAGGCGGTCGAGCGGGCCGTCACCCGCCTCTACGACAACGTCACCGTCGATCTCGCCGGCGACCGCGCCGCCGCGGTCCGGGTCGAGCGGCAGGACCTCGACGAGATGCTCGGCAACCTCATCGAGAATGCCGCGAAATATGGCGGCGGGCGCGTCTTCGTCACCGTCCGCACCACTCCCGAATGCGTCGAGATCGAGGTGGAGGACGACGGCCGTGGCATACCGGAGGCGGACCGCAGCTCGATCTTCGACCGCGGCGCCCGGCTCGACACGGGCAAGCCCGGCACCGGCCTCGGCCTCGCCATCGTCCGCGACGTCGCCCAGATCTACGGAGGCTCCATCGCCCTCGAGGAGAGCGAGGACCTCGGCGGCCTCCTCGCCCGGCTCAAGCTCCCGCTCTGCCGCTGAGCTTGCCTGAGGCACGGGTAAGTCCTATCTTACTTCGATGGCAGTCCGAACGAGAATGTCCGCCAAGGGCCAGGTGGTCATCCCGAAATCGGTCCGGGATGAGCTGGATTGGCCGGCCGGCACCCCGCTGGAGGTCCTCAAGGTTGCAGGGGCGGTGACGTTGCGGCCGGTCGCCGAGAAGCGGCGCCGCCTTACCCTGGAGGAATTCGAACGGCGGAGGCCCAGATATGAGGGCCCTTCCGTGTCCCTCGAAGAGATGGACGAAGCCATTCTGCGCGAAGCGCAACGACGCTGGCGTGAGAAGGAAGCGCGGAGCCGGTGATCGCCGTCGACACGAACATAGTCGTCCGGCTTCTCGTAAATGACGACTCGGAACAACGCGCGAAGGCGCTGAGCCTTGTCGAAGGCGGCATCTTCGTTTCACGAAGCGTGCTCATGGAAACCGAATGGGTATTGCGCTCCGCCTATCGGTTGGCCCGTCAGGCCGTCAACGATGCCTTGGCAGACCTTCTGGCGCTGGACGGCGTCCACGCCGGCGACGCCGAGATGCTGGATTGGGCGCTTGACCGGCACAGAGCCGGGGCCGACTGGGCGGACATGTTGCATCTCATAGACGCTCGGCCTTACCCGGCTTTCGCGACCTTCGATCGGGGGCTATCGCGCGCTGCGGGCGACAAGGCGCCCGTCGTCATCGAGGTACCGGTATGACCGCCACCCTCCACTCGCTCGGCCCGTCGCGGGCGCCGTCGCTGGATCCGATGATCCAGCTCGTCTCCAGCGACCTCAACCACGTCAATGCGGTGATCCTCGAGCGGATGCAGAGCCCGGTCGCGCTCATCCCGGAGCTGGCCGGCCACCTCATCGCCGGCGGCGGCAAGCGGATGCGGCCGATGCTCACCCTCGCCGGCGCCCGGCTGCTCGACTATCCCGGCTCGCGCCACCACCGGCTCGCCGCCGCCGTGGAGTTCATCCACACCGCCACCCTGCTCCACGACGACGTCGTCGACGGCTCGGGCCTGAGGCGGGGCCGGCGCACCGCCAACATCATCTGGGGCAATCCGGCGAGCGTGCTGGTCGGCGATTTCCTCTTCTCCCGCGCCTTCGAGCTGATGGTCGAGGACGGCTCGCTGCGCGCGCTGCGCATCCTGTCGCGCGCCTCGGCGGTGATCGCCGAGGGCGAGGTCGACCAGCTCACCGCCCAGCGCCGGATCGACACCGGCGAGGATCATTATCTCGGCATCATCGGCGCCAAGACCGCGGCCCTGTTCGCCGCCGCCTGCCGCATCGCCGCCGTCGTCGCCGAGCGCGACGAGCGGACCGAGGAGGCGCTCGACTGCTACGGCCGCAACCTCGGGATCGCCTTCCAGCTGATCGACGACGCGATCGACTACAGCTCGGACGCGGAGACGATGGGCAAGGGCGTCGGTGACGACTTCCGGGACGGCAAGGTGACCCTGCCGGTGATCCTCGCCTTCGCCCGCGGCTCGGAGGCCGACCGCCGCTTCTGGCGCGAGGCGATCGAGGAGGGGCGCAGCGACGACGCGGCGCTCGCCCACGCCCTCGTCCTGCTGCGCGCCAGCGGGGCGCTCGACGACACGATCGCCCGCGCCCGCACCTACGGCCAGCGCGCCATCGACGCGCTCGGCCCCTTCCCCGGCGGCAGCGCCAAGGCGGCGCTCACCGAGGCCGTCGAGTTCGCGGTCGCCCGCGCCTATTGAGCGGCGGGCCGCAGCAGATAGGCGGTCTGGTAATGATAGGCCTGCTCGGTCACCGAGAGGATCTCGAAGGCCGGCGCGGCCATCGCCGCGAACCATCGGCGATCGTAGAAGACCTGTGAATCCGCGTCGCGGCCGATGGTGAACATGCCGAACCCCGCCTTGGCCCGCTGGTAGGTGGGGCTGGCGCGGATTCCCTCGGCGACGGCGGAGCCGCGATAGGCCCCCTCCTCGAACAGCGCGACGGTGCGGTTGTCGTGCAGCGTCAGATAGAGGCGGCCGTCGGGCGCCAGCACCCGCCTCAGCTCGAGCAGCCAGGCGGCGGCCAGATCGTCGATATGGGTGAAGAGCGAGGCGCAATAGACGAAGCGCAGGCTGCCGTCCGCGAACGGGAGATGCGGCACCTTGGTGGTGGTGACGAAGTGGAAGGGCGGGCTGAGATGGGCCCGGCACCACAGGATCGCCTCGGCGTCGATGTCCGCTCCCCAGATCTCGCAGCGGCCGGCGAGCGGCTCGAGGTGGCGGATCATCCGACCCGGGCCGCAGCCGAGATCGAGCACGCGGTCGCCGTCGCGAAAGGCGAAGCCGGAGTCCTCGACGAGCGCCAGCATGCGGGCCACCTGCTCGGCCCCGTGCAGCGCATAGACGTCGGCGGTCCACAGCGATGCGGGCGGGATCGGCAGCCCGCCGTCGGCCGTTCGCTCGGGCGCGGCCGGCGGCGGCAGGATATAGTCCTCGCCGGCCCGGTAGGGGATGTAGGCGAGCTCCGGGAAGCGCGCGGCAGGGGCCGCCGGCCGCGGGCCGAGGCCGAGCCGCCGCCCGGCGCGGCCGAGCAGCCGGGCGAGCGCCCCGGCTTCGGCGGGGACCTCCTCGTTCGGGACGGGCGCCTGCAGGGCCTCGCTCCGTGCCGTCCTCGCCCGCCAGGCGCCTTCGTCCCGGCCGCAGGCGAGGGTGGTGCGGAACAATCCGGCAAGGGGCTGCCCCTCGAAAACGCCCTCAAGGCGATAATCGAAGGCGAGGGTCGCCCGCTCGCCCCGGCGCTCGACGGTCAGCGCCTCGACGTCGATCCTGTCGAAGCGCGCCTGCCCGCTGTCGAGCAGCGCCAGCTCCTGCGCGCGATCGAGCGCGGCGCCGTCGATCGTCACGCGATAATCCTCCGAGCGCAGCGCCGCCGCCGCCGCCACGTCCCTTTCCAGCAGCGCACGGGTCCATTCGCGCACGAAGGCTTCGAGTTCCGCATCGGCCATGGCCGCGGGGCTAGCACAGGCGGGCCGCGAAGCAATGCCGCTCGACTTCCCGCCGCTTCCGGAGCACGACGGGCGCGCCGCCGACCATGCCGCCTCCCGCCCCCTCCCTCCCCATCCATGCCGTCCTGCCGGAGCTGCTCGCCGCCTTGCGGGCCGGCTCGGCGGCGGTGCTGGTCGCCCCGCCCGGCGCGGGCAAGACGACGGCGGTCGCGCCGGCGCTGCTGGCCGAGCCCTGGTGTGGCGGCGAGGTGCTGCTGCTCTCGCCGCGCCGCCTCGCCGCCCGCGCCGCCGCGGAGCGCATGGCCGAGCTGGCCGGCGAGGGCGTCGGCGGCACGATCGGCTACGCCACCCGCCTCGACGCCAGGCGGTCGGCCCGGACCCGCCTGCTCGTCGTCACCGAAGGCATATTCAGGAACCGCATCCAGGCCGATCCCGAGCTGGCCGGAGTCTCGGCGATCCTGTTCGACGAGGTGCACGAGCGCAGCCTCGACAGCGATTTCGGCCTCGCCTTGGCGCTCGACGCGCAGGCGGCGCTACGCCCGGACCTGAGGCTCGTCGCCATGTCCGCGACGCTCGACGGCGAGCGCTTCGCCCGGCTGCTGGGCGGCTCGCCGGTGATCCGCAGCGAGGGCCGCGCCTGGCCGGTCGACATCCGCCATCTCGGCCGCTCGGCGGAGCGGCGGATCGAGGACGACGTCGCCGCCGCCGTCCGCCGCGCCCTTGGCGAGGCGGAGGGGAGCCTGCTCGCCTTCCTGCCGGGCGTCGCGGAGATCGAGCGCACGGCCGAGCGGCTGGAGGGCCTCCCCGGCGAAGTCGACCTCCACCGCCTCCACGGCAGCCTCGAGCCGGCGATGCAGCGCGCGGCGATCGCCGCGCCGGCGCCCGGCCGCCGCAAGGTCGTCCTGGCCACCTCGATCGCGGAGACCAGCCTCACCCTCGACGGCGTGCGAATCGTCGTCGATCCGGGCCTCGCCCGCCGCCCCCGCTACGACCGCGGCGCCGGCATCACCCGGCTGGTGACCGAGCGGGCGAGCCAGGCCGCCGTCGCCCAGCGGGCCGGCCGCGCCGGCCGCCAGGGGCCGGGCCGGGTCTACCGGCTGTGGGAGGAAGCGGCCACCTCGGCTTTGCCGCGCTTCGACCCGCCGGAGCTGCTTGAGGCCGATCTCTCCGCCCTTCTGCTCGACTGCGCCTTGTGGGGGGTAAGCGATCCGCGCACGCTGAAGTGGCTCGACCCGCCGCCGGCCGCGGCCGTGGAGGAAGCCCGCACGCGCCTCCTCGCCCTGGGCGCGCTGGCGCCGGACGGCCGCCCGACCGCGCACGGCAGGGCGATCGCCGCGCTCCCTTTGCCGCCCCGCCTCGCCCACATGATGGTCGAGGCGGCGGCGCGGGGATGGGCGCGGACGGCGGCCGAGGCGGCGGTGCTGCTCTCGGAGCGCGGCCTCGGCGGGCAGGACGCCGACCTCGAGCTTCGGCTGAGGCGCTGGCGGGCGGAACGCGGCAGGCGCGCCGAAGCGGCGAGGGGCCTTGCGAGGAGATGGGAACGGATGATCCCCCTCCCTGCACGCAGCGAGGGGACGGGAGACCTCGGCCTCTGCCTCGCCCTCGCTTACCCCGACCGCGTCGCGCGCCGCCGCGACGCCACGGGCGAGAACTGGCTCTCGGTCGGCGGCCGCGGCTTCCGGCTCGACCCGCATTCGCCGCTCGCCCGGGAGCAGTGGCTGGCGGTGGCGGAAGTCTCCGGCACCGCGGCCGGCGCCCGCATCCTCTCCGCCGCCGCGATCGAGGAGAAGGCGCTGCTCGAGCTCTTCGCCGGGCGGGTGGAAAGCGGTGCCCAGCTCAGCTTCGATCCCGCCGCCGGCGCGGTCCGCGCCCGCGCCGGCCGCCGCCTCGGTGCCATCACCCTCTCCGAAGGCGCCGACGCCAAGGCCTCGCCGGACGAGATCGCCGCCGCGCTCGTCGCGGGCGTGCGGGAGCACGGGCTCCATCTCCTGCCCTGGAGCGAGGCCGCCCGCTCGCTGCGCAGGCGCGCCGCCTTCGCCCGCGCCCACCATCCCGCGCTGCCCGACCTGTCCGACGAGGCGCTGCTCGCCGGCCTCGACGAATGGCTCCCACTGCTCGTGGCGGGCCGCCGGAGCCTCGGGGACATCGATCCCGCGGCGCTGTCTGGCACGCTCGAGGCGCGGCTCGGCTGGGAAGGGCGCCGCACCGTCGACCGCCTGGCGCCGCACGATTTCGAGACTCCCGCCGGAAGCCGGCATGCGATCGACTACGAGGCCGAGGCCGGGCCCACCGTCACCGCCCGGGTCCAGGCCTTTTTCGGCCTGGCGGAGCATCCCGCCGTCGCCGCCGGGCGCGTGCCGCTCGTCCTCAGCCTCACTTCGCCGGCGGGCCGGCCGATCCAGACGACTCGCGACCTGCCGGGCTTCTGGACGGGAAGCTGGGCCGCGGTCGCCCGCGAGATGCGGGGCCGCTATCCCCGCCACCCCTGGCCGGAAGATCCCGCCCGCGCCGATCCGACTTTGCGCACCAAGCGGGCCGACGCGCGCAGGAGTTGATTTCCGCCGCGCGCTTGGGCAGTCCGGCGCACGCAGGCGAGGAGTTTGAGATGGCGGCGCGTATCTTCCAGCGGTCCAGGAACGCGATGCAGTCCGGCAAGGCGCATGCCGGTGAATGGGTGCTGCAGTTCGAATCGCGCCGCCCGTACGTTCCCGACCCGCTGATGGGCTGGTCCGGCCGCGGCGACACCCAGAGCCAGGTGACGTTGACCTTCCCGACCCTGGACGCCGCCCGCGCCTATGCCGAGCGCTACCGAATCCCCGTCCACCTCGTCCCCCCGGCGCCGACGAAGCTGCGCCTCCAATCCTACGCCGACAATTTCAAATAGGCCTGGGGACAGTAACTATTTTTCCCGCGCGGAGGCCGGAATCGCTCGGCGGTACGGAAAAATAGTTACTGTCCCCATTTTCAGCGCCCCTACAGCAACGCCCCGCCGAGCAGCAGAAGCAGCTTGGAGTCCATCGCCCGGCCCTCCTCGCGCTTGGCGCCCAGGAAGGCGGGCAGCGCGTCCAGGGCGACGCGGTGGACCTCGATCTCCTCGTGCCCGCCGACGCCGCCGCCCTCGCCGACCTTCGTCAGCGCCTCCGCCCTCATCAAGGTGAAGGCCTCCGACGACATGCCCGGGGAGGCGTGGAACCGTCCGAGGTCCACCATCCGCGCGGCGCGGTAGCCGGTCTCCTCCTCGAGCTCGCGTATGGCGGCCGCCTCGACCGCCTCGCCTTCCGTCTCGTCGCCGACCAGCCCGGCCGGCAGCTCGACGCAGCGCCTGCCGAGCGGCACCCGATATTGCTCGACGAGGATGACATGCCCCTCGTCGATGGCGACGATCACCGCCGCGGTGACGCCGCGGGTGCGCGAGACATATTCCCACGTCCCCTCCCGAATCGCCTTGATGTACCGGCCCTGCCAGACCGTCTCCGCGGCCCCGTCGCTGTCGCTCATAATTCGATCAGGCGATCCGCCAGCTCGTTGGGATTGTCGTGCCGCGCCGGAAGGCATCCCGCCAGCACCTCGCCGATCGCCTCGACGGCGCGGACCATGCCGTCGCCCGGGCGGCCGGCCTTCACCTCCTCGACCAGAGCGGCCATCGCCGCGCCCCACACCTCGGGCTCCACCCTGGCGTGGATCGCCTCGTCGGCGACGATCTCCGCGCGCCGCTCGAGCAGCGAGACGTAGAGCAGGATGCCGGTGCGGCCCTCGGTGCGATGCTCCACCGAAGCCTTGAACAGCTCGACCGCCCGGCGGCGCACGCGGCGGTTGCGCGTGCCCTTGGGCGTCAGCGCGATCCTGAGCGGCATCCAGGCGAAGAGCAGCCGCACGATCAGGAAGGCCGCGGCGAGCTTGGCGAAGAGATAGGTCATGACCAGCGGCCGGCTGAGCTCGACCCCCCAGCCCAGGAAGGCGGCGCTCGCCCGGTCGATCAAGCCCTGCGGCACGACCGCGAGCCCGATCGGCACGAGCAGCATCAGCAGCACGGCATAATGGAGGCCGACGTCGTGATAGGCGTCGGAGCGGGGCGCGAGGATGGTGACGATCTCGCCGTCGCTCCTCGCCTCCGCCGCCGCCACCGCCGCGGCGATGAGGGCGCGGTCCTCGTCGGTCAGCCGCGTCACCATCCGCCCGACGCCCCGCCGCCGCCGAAGGAGCCGCCGCCGCCGGAGAAGCCGCCGCCGCCGCCGCCCCAGCCGCCGCCGCTGCCCCAGGATCCGCCGCCGCCGCTTCCCCAGCCGCCGCCGCCCAGGCCCGGCCCCCACAGGATCACCGGGCCGCGCCGGCCGTAGCGCCGGCCGCCGCGGCGCCCGCGGAACATCGGGATGATGATGAAGACGAGGACGATGATCCAGAAGACGAGCGGCACGAACGAGCCGCTCGACCGCTGAACGCCGCGCGACTTCTGCCGCTCCGCCGCCGCCAGCGCGGCGCGCTCGGCCTGCTCGGGCGGCGCCTGGAGCTGGGCGATGATCGCGTCGGCGCCGGCGTTTATGCCCCCCGGAAGGTCGCCCGCCTTGAAGGCGGGGGTGATCTTCTCGCGGATGATCTCGCTCGACAGCGCGTCGGTCAGGATCGGCTCGAGGCCGTAGCCCACCTCGATCCGCACCTTGCGCTCGTTGGGCGCGACGAGGAGGATGACGCCGTTGTTGGCGCCCTTGTCGCCTATCCCCCAGGCGCGGCCGAGCCGGTAGCCATAATCCTCGATCGGATAGTTCTGGAGGCTCGGCACGGTCGCGACGACGAGCTGGCGGCTGCTCGCTTTCTCCAGCGCCTCGAGCTTCTGCGTGAGCACGGCCTCGTCTGCGTCGGGGACGATGTTCGCCGCGTCGACGACCCGCCCGCTCAGCGGCGGGAAGGTCTGCGCGCCGGCCGGCATCGAGGCGGCGAGCAGGAGAAGCAGGAAGAGGCCGAGGCGCTTCACGTCGCCGCCCCGTCGAGCCGGGCGATCTGGGCGTCGCTCATCCTGGACCGCAGGCGGGCGGCGAGCGCGTCGCTGCCGGCCCTGACGCCCTCGGCGAACCGCCCCTCCTTGAAGCGCGGCACGAGCTGCTCGCGGATGACCTTGGCCGCGAACGGGTCGGTCACCCTCTTCTCAAGGCCGTAGCCCACCTCGATCCGCACCTTCCGCTCCGCGGGCGCGACGACCAGCATGAGGCCGTCGTCCACCCCCTTGCGCCCTATGCCCCACCGGCGGCCGAGACGCACGCTGTAATCCTCGATCGAGCGTCCTTCCAGCGAGGCGAGGGTGACGACGACGAACTGCGCGCCGGTCTCCCGCTCGATCGCCGCCGACTGGGCGGCGAGCGCCTGCTCGTCGGCGGGGGCGAGGAGCTGCGCCTGGTCGACCACCCGCCCGGTGAGGGCGGGCGCGTGGCGGGCGAACGCCTCGGGCGACGGCGGCCCCCGGTCGCAGCCGGCGAGCGCGGCGGCCAGCGACGCCGCGAGGGCGAGGCGCTTCAGCACCCCGGAGCGCCCCGCGCGCCGCTCAGCGGGCCGAATTGCCGAAGTCGATGGTCGGCGCCTGCTCGGCGTTCGGAGTCGTCGCCTGGTAGGGCGCCATCGGCTTGGCGCCGTAGAACACCTTGGCGCCGATCACCGAGGGGAAGGTGCGGATCTCGGTATTATAGTCCTGCACCGCCTTGTTATAGTCCTGGATGCTGATGTTGATCCGGTTCTCGGTGCCCTCGACCTGGCTCATCAGAGTCTGGAAATTCTCCTGGCTCCTGAGCTGCGGATAGGCCTCCTGGAGGCGCTGCAGCGACAAGGTCAGGCGGTTCTGGGCGTCGGCGTAGCGCTGCATCGCCGCGGGGTCGCCGATCTGGTCGCCGGAAAGCTGGATCTTGGTCGCGTCGGCCCGCGCCTGGGTCACGCCCACGAGGATGTTCTGCTCCGACGCCGCCGCGCCCTTCACCGTCGCGACGAGATTGGGGATGAGGTTGGCGCGGCGCTGGTAGGCGGCCTGGACGTCCGCCCACTTGGCCTTGGCGCTCTCCTCCGCGGTGGGGATCGAGTTCACGCCGCAGCCGGCCAGCGAGGCGGCGGCGGCGGGCGCGAGCAGCAGGGTCGCGAAACGGGTGCGGTTCATCAAAGGCCCTCCCTCATGTCGCGACGGAAGTAGGGGCTTCGAACGGCCTCCGCAACGGGCGGGCGTTCGCTCACTTTAAATTCGCCCCGGCCGCGCTATATGGGGAAGTGCCGGGCTTGCCCGGCTATGGCGATAAAATGTTGCGTGCAATAGACGCAGCGGACCCGGGGGCAGTACCCGGCGGCTCCACCATCTTCGCCGCGGTGGCGACACGCATGACGCGTTTCGCCATTGCGGCTCAGCTGATGGGGCCGAACCAGGATCGACGTGTGTTGAAAAGCGCAGCTTTCGCCCGGAATGGGACCACCGCAACGGCCCATCACACAAGTGCCAACGATAACGAGGCTCTTGCGATTGCCGCGTAACCCGGACCTCACGGTTTAGGTTACAAGGACAAAAGCGCGGTCGGGCTGCACCGGGCAACAGAAGCAGATTCCGGCGGTACGGGGAGCACCGAGCAACAGAAGCTCCCCACTTCCCCCACCGTCTTCGCGCCGTCGTCGCACCGTCGTCGCCTTCCCGCGCCGAGCGCCCGCTTCACCGCGCCGCCCGACCGGCCTAAGGAAGGGCATGCGCGCCCTCCTCCTCCTCGCTTTCGCCCTCCTCGCCGCCTGCCGCGCCGAGGAGCCCGAGAACGTCCAGGCCCGCGCCGCCAATGCCTCGGTGGCGCTCGAGCAGCTCTACAACAAGATCGAGGCGGAGGCTCAGAACGGCACCGCCGAATCCGCCGCCCCGCTCGAGAACGAGGCCGACGCGCTCCTCAATCAGCTCAACGGCGGCCAGCTGAACGGCGCCCAGCCCGACGGCGCCGCGCCGGCCGAGACGAACGCGGCCGGAAACGCGCACTGAACGGCCGCCGCAGCCGCCCCGGCCCGCGCGTTGCGGGAGGGGCGGCGCGCCGTCGCGGCCCGGCCGCGGCCCTTACTGGCCTTCGCGCTTCTTCTCGTCGGCGGTCTTGACGTCCACCGTCGGCACCTGGATCGTCTTGTTCTCCGTGCCGACGCTCACGTCCGGCCCGGTGACGTTATATTCCGGCAGCTGGCCGCCGCTGACGTTGACGTCGACGTCCGGCAGCGCGCCGTTCTTGGTCTTGTCGACGTCGCAGGCGCCGAGGGCGGCGAGGCAGCTTGCGCCCGCGAGAAGGGCAACGATCTTCTTCATGATGACTCCTGTACGAGGGCCCGCCGCGACAGGGCGCCCCGGAAAGTCCGGAGCGCCCGCCGGCAGCGGGAGTGGCTGCCAATGCCGCAATGCGTCGGCGGCCCAGGCTTAACATGGATCAGCGGGCTTGGTTCCGAGCCCGTCACGAAGGCGGGGCGAAAGGCCGGCCGGGCCCGCCCGCCGCGCAATCATTGCCGCCGGCGGCTCCGGTCGAAGGCCGCGAGCTTCCTCAGGATGCTGTCGCGCACCTCGTCGAGCGATCGCGGCCGCCGCCAGTGCCCCGGTCGCTTGCCGACCTGGTGGACCTCGTAGCGATGCAGCCGCAGCAGCTGGATCGCCTCGCCGACCGTCATCCGCGGCATCGGCGCGTCGGGCGGGAGCTCGCGCGAGGAGAAGAGATTCTGCCCGCGCTCGAGCAAGGCGTCCTCGATCCTGCCATAGCCGATCTCCTCGGCCGCCTGCCACCGCCGCCCGAAGCCGGCCCAGCGCTTGCGGTGGCTGTAGGCCGAGCCCTTGCTCTTCCCCGCCGCCTCATAGGCCGCCTTGGCGTTGCAGGTCGCCGCCAGCACCTCGAGGAACCGGTCCTCGCTCGCCGCCGTCCACTGCCCCGCCCGCGCCCGGGCGATCTGCACCAGGCGCCCGCCGCCGTTGCCGCCGGTCCCCCGCACCACCAGCTCCACCCCGTCGAGATGCCCCCAGCCCCGCGCCTCGGGCCGGTTCCCCTCGGCCGCGCGCAACCGAGCGTCGGCCGCCTCGATCGCGCGCCGGCACGCCGAGTCGAACACCGCGTCGAGCCCCCGCTCCTTGCAGACCCACGAGCGCGACACGCACGCCCGCTCCGCCGGCAGCGTCTGGTTCCCGCTCTCCTCCAGCGCCCGCAGGAACGCCGCGCGCCGGCGCTCGCTCATCTTCCTGGACACCCTGCCCTCCACGACAATATTAGGAATGATCCTATCAAACCCTGCGCGCTGCTTCAAGCTTTCGTTCGCTTTGCGTTCTCCTGCTCGGCCAGGCGGCGATGGGCGCCGAGCCGGCGGGCGGGATTTCTGCCGCAGGCCGCCGCCGCTTTGCGCTTGCGCCGCCGCCCGGGCGCGGCGAGGAAGCCGCCATGCCCGTTTTCGTCCACCTCGCCTCGCACCGGGACCTGCCGGCGATCCGCCGCGGCGGAATCGCCCTCGTCAAGCGCCGCGGCGTCAGGGCGCGGGCCGTCTACGCCCTTCCCGTCACCCGCAACTTCAACCTCTCGCACCAGTGGCTGCGCGAGCTGCGGCGCCACGGCGGCGGCTTCATGCTGGGAATCTATTTCCGCCTGCCGCCCGACGAGCCGGTCGAATTGGGCCATTATCACCTCCCGCACCGGACGGTGAGCGCGGCGGAGGCGGTCGCCCTGATGCTTGCCGCCGAGGGGCGGGACCCCGCCGCCGCCCGCGCCGCCGACGCCGCCTCGGGGGCGGTCCAGCGCGGCCGCGCCCTCCCCGCCTCGCCCGAAGGCTATGAGGTGCTCATCCCCCGCGCCATCGCGCGGTCGGAGATCCTGCGCGTGAAGGCGCTTCCGCAGGTCGCGGGCTGGCGCTACCGGCCCGGCGCCCATGGCCGTCCGCCCGTCGCCTGCCTTCGCGGCGAACGCGGCGCCTGGGGCCTGCGCCGCCTCGAACGCGCCGTCGAGGCGGCCGAAGCCGCCGGCCTCCCCTCCGCCACCACCCTCTTCAGCCGCGAGGCGTCCAGCTTCCGCAGGGTCGAACGCCTGCAGGCGGCGCGAAAAGGAAAAGGCGAAACAAAGGACTGACCCCCCGCCCCCGCCCCGCCTTCCGCCCTCCCGGTCCCCCGCTCGTCAGCCCGAGCCTCCCATGGTCACCCCAAGCCTCCCATCGTCACGCCGAGCCTCCCAATCTTCACCTCGGACTTGATCCGGGGTCCATCGGTCCCTCCCGCCAAGCGGAAAGAAGGTGGATGACGGCCGATGCGGCCCCGTCGTCGTCGCGGCGCCTCACTGCCGCTACTCCCGGTGAGAGGCGTTCTGCGTCGCCGGTCAGGGCGGGGGTGCGTAGGCGGCCGGCCGCTGAACTGTCCTGCCGCCTCCTACCTGCAGCGACTCGGGCAGCAAGCAACTGGCCAGGCGCCCTCGAGTGATCTCCACGCCGGGTTTGAGAACGCGACACTTGCCGAACCGTCCCGGCGGTGCCGCTACGAATACCTCGCATTGAGGTGCGTTGGCCGCGATCATGCGGACTGCGGGAGCTATATCCGTGTCGGCCGTGATAACGATCAGGCGCTCCGCCTCCCCCTTGAGGGCGTCCGCAACCATGTGAACGGCGACTTGGACGTCGGTTTCCTTCTCTTCATGCCCGATCCAGCGCGCTCCGCATGAAAGGCACTTGCGAGGCTTCTCCTTGAATGACGCCATATGGGTGACGACACCGCGTGCGACGAGCGCGTCCACATAGTCCCTGTGGCGCGCATATCGTGCCGGCATCCAGGTCGCATAGGCGGAGAAGTATTTTACCACCTTAAGCGTTTCATCCTTGCGGAGCAGGCTCTCCGCCAAGGCGCGCAGGTCGAGCCATTTCAGGTGTGGGCGCTTCAGATCGTCTATCGAATGATAGAGGTTGAAGCCGTCGATATAAGCGATGACTCGGCGCATTGGCCTACGCCTAAACGACAAAAGCCGGGGCGCGAAGCCCCGGCCTGTCTAACGGGATCATGCCCGCTAGGATGATGGCCAGGATATAAGCCAATTATATTGCCAATTCAACACCGGTTTGCCGAGCCTGGAAAACGCACGCTGAACGGGGCGCTATTTTAGAGCGTTGATAACACCCAATTTTTGAAGCGCTTTTGCCAGCCGCACGCCCTCGCGCAGCACCTCGCTCTTAGAATTCGCAGGCCGCGCGAGGAGCAAGAAGACCCTCATCCCAGCCTTCTCCCGCGCGCGGGAGAACGGGCGGGCCGGCGCTCCTCCCCCTCCCGCCTGCGGAGGAGACGCCCCAACTTCCCCTCTCCCGCTCGCGGGAGAGGGCAGGGTGAGGGTCTTCTTCTCCCCTTTTTCCGCCCTCGTCCTGCGCGTCTCCGCGTGAACGAAAAAGCCCCGCCGTTTCGGGCGGGGCTTCTTCTTTGCGGCGTGCCGGACGGAGCGTCCGAGCCTGTTGCTCGAACGCCGTGGCCCTCACCCCCGGCCCCTCTCCCCGGAAGGGAGAGGGGAGGAGGGGATCAGTCGTCGTCGCGAGTCAGGAAGGCGGGGGCGAAGTCGGGCGCGGGGCCGTCGTCGTTGCCGCCTTCGCGGGGGCCGCGGTCGCGGCGGCCTTCGCCGCCACGCTCGCCGCGCGGGCCGCGGTCACGGTCGCCGCCGCCTTCGCCGCGGGGGCCGCGGTCGCGGTCGCCGCCGTCGCGGCGCGGGCCGCGGTCGCGGCCGCCCCGGTCGCCGCCCCTGTCGCCGCGGCCTTCGCCGTCGCGGCGGGGACCCCGGTCGCGGCCGCCTTCACGGCCGCCGCGGTCGCCTCGGCCTTCGCCGCGCGGACCCCGGTCCTCGCGCGGAGGACGGGTGTCCTCCAGCTCGGCGCCGGTCTCCTGGTCGACGACGCGCATCGACAGTCGGACCTTGCCGCGCGGGTCGATCTCGAGGACCTTGACCTTCACTTCCTGGCCTTCGGAGACGACGTCGCCGGGGCGCTCGACCCGCTCGTTCCTCATCTCGGAGACGTGGACGAGGCCGTCCTTGCCGCCCATGAAGTTCACGAACGCGCCGAAGTCGACGATGTTGACGACCTTGCCGTTGTAGATCTTGCCGACCTCGGCTTCCTCGACGATGCCGGCGATCCACTGGCGCGCCGCCTCGATCTGGCCGAGGTCCGAGGAGGAGATCTTGATCACGCCCTCGTCGTCTATGTCGACCTTGGCGCCGGTCGAGGCGACGATCTCGCGGATGATCTTGCCGCCGGTGCCGATGACGTCGCGGATCTTCGCCTTGTCGATCTGCATCGTCTCGATGCGCGGCGCGTGGGCGCTGAGCTCGGTCCTGGTATGGTCGAGCGCCTTGGCCATCTCGCCGAGGATGTGGGCGCGGCCCTCATGCGCCTGGTCGAGCGCGACCCGCATGATCTCCTCGGTGATCCCGGCGATCTTGATGTCCATCTGGAGCGAGGTGATTCCCGCCTCGGTTCCGGCGACCTTGAAGTCCATGTCGCCGAGATGGTCCTCGTCGCCGAGGATGTCGGAGATCACCGCGAAGTCCTTGCCCTCGAGGATGAGGCCCATGGCGATGCCGGAGACCGGCCGCTTGATCGGGACGCCGGCGTCCATCAGCGCGAGGCAGCCGCCGCACACCGTCGCCATCGACGAGGAGCCGTTGGACTCGGTGATGTCGGAAAGGACGCGGATCGTGTAGGGGAATTCCTCGTGGGTGGGGAGCACCGGGTGGAGCGCCCGCCAGGCGAGCTTGCCGTGGCCGACCTCGCGGCGCCCCGGCGCGCCGAAGCGGCCGACCTCGCCGACGCTGTACGGCGGGAAGTTGTAGTGGAGCATGAAGCGCTGGTAGGAGAGGCCCTCCAGCCCGTCGATCATCTGCTCGCTGTCCTTGGTGCCCAAGGTGGTGGTGCAGATCGCCTGGGTCTCGCCGCGGGTGAAGAGCGCCGAGCCGTGGGTGCGCGGCAGGAAGCCGACCATCGCGTCGATCGGACGGACCGTCTTCGTGTCGCGGCCGTCGATGCGGCGGCCTTCCTTCAGGATGGCGCCGCGGACGATCTCCGCCTCGAGCTTCTTGACGAGCTTGCCGGCGACGAGCTGGGCCTGCGGGTCCTCGCCCGACATGGCCTCCTTCGCCTTGTCCCGGGCGGCGTTGAGCGCGGTCTGGCGCTGCTGCTTGTCGGTGGTCTTGTAGGCGGCGGCGATGTCGGCGCCGATCAGGTCCTTGAGCTTCTGCTTGACGGCCTTGGTGTCGGCGGGCTCGGCCAGCTCCCACGGGTCCCGGGCGGCCTGCTCGGCGAGCCTGATGATGCCGTCGATGACCGGCTGGATCGCGCGGTGGGCGAACATGACGGCGCCCAGCATGACGTCCTCGGACAGCTCCTTGGCCTCCGATTCGACCATCATCACCGCATTGTGGGTGCCGGCGACGACGAGGTCGAGCTCGCCTTCCTTCACCTGGTCCTGGCTCGGGTTGAGGATATAGTCCCCGCTTTGGTAGCCGACCCGGGCGGCGGCGATCGGGCCCATGAAGGGGATGCCGGAGAGGGTGAGGGCGGCGGAGGCGGCGACCATCGCCACCACGTCCGGCTCGTTCTCGCCGTCATAGCTCATCACGTGGGCGATGACCAAGACCTCGTTGTAGAACCCCTCCGGAAACAACGGCCGAATCGGCCGATCGATGAGACGGCTGGTCAGCGTCTCCTTTTCGGTGGCGCCGCGCTCGCGCTTGAAGAAGCCGCCCGGGATACGCCCGGCGGCCGAGAATTTTTCCTGGTAGTGCACGGTCAGCGGGAAGAAATCCTGCCCCGGCTTGACGTTCTTCGCCGCGGTGACGGCGCAGAGGACGACGGTCTCGCCGAGGGTCGCGAGCACCGCGCCGTCGGCCTGACGGGCGACGCGGCCCGTCTCGAGAGTGAGGGTCTTTCCGCCCCACTCGATTTCAACTTTCTTCGTATCGAACATTTGATTTCCTTCAACGCCCGCGGCCGGATGCCGCGGGGGCCTGTCTGGGTCGGTATTGACCCGCGGCTCTCGACCCGAACCGTTCGGGCTGAGCCTCTTGAAGCCCCCTCCTTGTTCCCGTCCCCGAAGAGAAGGAAAGCCCTTCGACAAGCTCGGGGCGAACGGCTGAGGGGGCGAAGCCGTAAACTGGATCCCGGGGGTGGGTCCCCATCGAGCTATCGCTTCGACGGGTCCCTTTCGCCGGGGTGAGGCAATACGCAATCGGCCCGCCGAGGCGGGCCGAACCATCGCGTTACTTGCGAAGCCCGAGCTTCGCGATGAGAGCGGCGTAGCGCTCGGCATCCTCCTTGCGGATATAATCCAGAAGGGAGCGGCGCTTGTTGACCATCATCAAGAGGCCGCGGCGGGAATGGTTGTCCTTCGCGTGAGTCTTGAAATGCTGGGTGAGGTTCTGGATCCGCTCGGTGAGGATCGCGACCTGGACCTCGGGCGAGCCGGTGTCGCCGCTGCCACGGGCGTTGTCGTTGATGATTTCCTGCTTGCGCTCGGCGGTCACCGACATCGTCAAACTCCTTCGTCTATAAGGTTGAAGCCGCGCACCACCCGGAGCTCGTCCCCGTCAAGCTCCACGAGCGCAACCGGAACAGACCCGGCGGTTGCAAGATGGAGCCCTGGCTTTGCGGCGGTCCCGGCCAATCGACGCCCCTCGCGGAGCGACCTTGCCTGGTCGGGGGTGACGGAAAGAGCCGGGATGTCGTCCAGCCCCGCCGTCAGCGGCAAGAGTGCCTGTTCAAGCTCGCGCGCCTTAGCGAGTTCGCCCAATTTGTCCAGCGAAATCGCCCGTTCCAGCGTGAACGGCCCCGCCTTCAGCCGTCTCAACATGGTGACGTGGCCGACGCTTTCCAAGGCGCGCGCGATGTCGCGGGCGAGGGAGCGTATGTACGTACCTTTCGACACGCGGGCGGTGAGGGTGAGGGAGGGAAGAAGTCCGCCCTGCGCCTCCCCGGTCGCCGTGAGATCGAAGATCGTCACCCGCCGGCTCTGCATCTTGGGCCCGGCACCGGCCCGCGCCAGGTCGTAGGCCCTCCTGCCGTTCACCTTGAGCGCCGAGAAAGCCGGGGGGACCTGGTCGATCTCCCCGAGGAAGCGCCCGAGCACCGCCTGCGCCGCCTCCACGGTCGGGCGCACGTCGGAGCGCGCGACCACCGCGCCTTCCGCGTCGAGCGTGTCGGTCTCCTCGCCGAAGCCGATCGTGAACCCGTACAGCTTGTCCGCGTCGAGCATGCGGCCGGCGAGCTTCGTCGCCTCGCCCAGCGCCACCGGCAGCACCCCGGTCGCCAGCGGGTCGAGGGTTCCGCCATGGCCCACCTTCACCTTGGGATAGCCGCCGTCGCGAAGCGCCCGCTTGACCGCGGAGACGATCTGCGTCGAGCCCAGGCCCGCCGGCTTGTCGATCACCAGCCAGCCGTGCATCAGCGCGGCGTCGCAATCTCGCTCGCAAGCCCCAGGGAGCGCTGGCGATCCTCGGCCTCACGCAACCGGCTCATGAAGTGGCGGCGGCAGAGCGCGATGTAGCGGTCGTTTCCGCCGATCTCGGTCTGGGCGCCGGCGCGCACCGCAAGGCCTTGCGCATCCACCCGCAGGTTCATCGTCGCCTTGCGGCCGCATTCGCAGATCGCCTTCAGCTCGACCAGCTTGTCGGCGAGCGCGAGCAGGGCGGCGCTGCCTTCGAACAGGCGCCCCTGGAAGTCGGTGCGCAGGCCGTAGCAGAGCACCGGCACGTCGAGCTCGTCGCAGACCGAGGCGAGCTGGAGCACCTGGCCTTCGCCGAGGAACTGCGCTTCGTCGACCAGGACGCAATGGAGCGGCCCGCGCTCCAGCTCATCCTCCACCTCCGCCCTGAGGTCCGTCGCGGCCTCGAAGGTATTGGCCGGGGCGGTGATGCCGATGCGGCTGTCGATGATCCCGTAGCCGGAGCGGTCGTGTATGCCCGCCGTCCAGAGCATCGTCCCCATGCCGCGCTCGCGATAATTGAAATCCGTCTGCAGCAGCACCGTCGATTTGCCGGCGTTCATCGAGGCATAATAGAAATAGAGCTTGGCCATCCCCCTCCTTGTAGCGCGTCGCCGCCGCGACGCTAGCCAAGCCCCGCGAACGACGCGATCAGCCCGGTGAGGAAGCGCACCGGCGGGAGGACCAGGCGATCGACGACGTGCGCCGCCGGGAACAGCATCGGCAGGACCAGCAGCAGGAAGATGAGCAGGAGGAATCCGAAACGGCGAAGCTTGGCGAAGTGGACGGCGAGCGGGCGCGGCAGCAGCCCCTCCACCACATGGCCGCCGTCGAAGGGCGGGATGGGCAGGAGGTTGAACACGGCGAGGAAGACGTTGATCGTCAGGAAGTTGATCAGGTTGGCCACGACGAAGGCCCAGGCGACCGTCTCCGCGGGCCGGAGCCATTGGAGCCCGGCCAGCGCGAAGGCGGCCAGCAGCGCCATCAGCAGGTTCATGCCCGGGCCGGCGAGCGCGACCAGCATCATGTGGAGGCGCGGGTTGCGCAGCCGCTCGGACACCACCGGAACGGGCTTGGCCCAGCCGAAGACCGGCGCCCCCGTCACGGCGAGGATCAGGGGCAGCGCCACGGTGCCGATGGGATCGACGTGGCGCACCGGATTGGGGCTCAGCCGTCCCCGCTCGCGCGCCGTCGGGTCGCCGAACGCATTCGCCACCCAGCCGTGCGAGATCTCGTGGAAGACGATCGCGAAGACGAGCGGGATGAGCCAGGTGGCGACCTGGAAGACCATGTTGTCAGGACCCACCCGCTTCGCTCCATTCCCCGGCCAGTATCGAGAACAAGATGGTGTCGCGGACGTGTCCCGTCCAGGTGATGCGCTCGGCGCGGATGCAGCCTTCCCGCACGGCGCCGAGCTTCGCCATCGCCGCCTGGCTGCGGGCGTTGCGCGCGTCGACGCGGAACTCGATCCGCCGGAAGCCGCAGGCGACGGCGCGGCCGATCATCAGGTCCTTGACCCTTCGGTTCAGCCCCGTCCCCCGGAGGCGGGGGATGTAATAGGTGTTGCCGATCTCGAGCACGCCCCGCTCCGGCTCGATGCCGAGATAGGCGCTCATGCCCACCAGTTCGTCGTCGAGCAGGACCGCGAAGGCCTGCCCGCCGGCGCGCGACCTGAGGCGTGCGAAGCTATCGTCGAAATGCTCCGGGTCATAGGAGATGGCGTAGATCGGCCATATCTCCCGGTCCTCGGCGCAGGCCGCCCTGAGCGCTTCCCTGTGCGCCTCCGCCAGCGGATCGAGGCGAAGCCCGCCCTCCGCCATCGGCGCGGCAAGGGTCAATTTTCGTCGTTTCCCAGGTCCTGCGCGACCTTGGGGGCGCGGAGCAGGGCGTCGATATGGCTGCCCTCGTCGAAGCTCTCGTCGGCGAGGAACTTCAGCTTGGCGGCATATTTGGTGTTCACCCGGGCCGCCACCGAGCGCTGGAGGAAGGCGGTATGGGTGCGCAGGGCCTTGAGCACCACCGCCTCGTCCTGGCCGAGCAGCGGCTTCACGAACACGGTGGCGTGGCGCAGGTCGGGCGACATCCGGACCTCGGTGACGGAGACGAGATGGCTTGCGAGCACCTCGTCGTGAACGTCGCCGCGCATGAGTATGTCGGACAGCGCGTGGCGCACCTGCTCGCCGACGCGCAGCAGGCGAACCGACTTTCCTTCAGGGCTTTCGTTGCGTCTCATCGCCTACCGTCGCCCCGGCAAAGGCCGGCGCCTCAAGATGCCTGGTCGCGGTCTGATCCCGCGAGATCCCGGCCTTCGCCGGGATGTCGCCTAGCCGTCACAAGGTCCGCTCGCGCTGCTCGACCTCGAACACCTCAAGGTGGTCGCCCGCCTTGATGTCGTTCGTGTCGGCCAGCAACACGCCGCATTCGAGGCCCGCCCGGACCTCCGGCACGTCGTCCTTGAAGCGGCGCAGCGACGAGATGGTCGTCTTGGAGACGATGACGTCCTCGCGGGTGAGCCGCGCGTGCAGCCCCTTGCGGATGACGCCTTCGAGCACCAGCAGGCCCGCCGCCTTGTCGCGCTTGCCGGCCGGGAAGACCTCCTTGACCTCGGCGCGGCCGAGCACGTTCTCGATCATCAGCGGCCCGAGCTCGCCCGCCATCGCCGAGCGCACCGCGTCGGTGAGGTGGTAGATGACGTCGTAATATTGGAACTCGACCCGGTTGCGCTCGGCCACCTCGCGCGCCTTGGCATTGGGACGCACGTTGAAGCCGATGATCGGCGCGCCCGAGGCGGAGGCCAGGATGACGTCGCTCTCCGTGATCGCGCCGACTCCCGAATGGAGGATGCGGACCTTGATGTCGTCGTTGGAGATGCGGTTCAGCGCATTGACGATCGCCTCGGCCGAACCCTGCACGTCGGCCTTGACGACGAGCGGATATTCGACGGTGGTGGAAGCCTTCGAGGCGAACATGTTCTCCAGGCTCACCGGCGCGCTGGTGGTCCGCTTGCGGTCGATCAGGCCCTGGCGGTAGGCGGCGACCTCGCGGGCCCGCGCATCGTTCTCGACGACGGTGAGCGTGTCGCCCGCCGACGGCACGCCGGACAGGCCGAGCACCTCGACCGGCACCGAGGGGCCGGCCTCCTTCACCTGCTTGCCCTTGTCGTCGATCATCGCGCGGACCTTGCCCGGCACGGCGCCGACGACGAAGACGTCGCCCACCTTCAGCGTTCCGCGCTGGACGAGCACCGTCGCGAGCGGCCCCCGGCCCTTGTCGAGCTTGGCCTCGACGACCGCGCCCTCGGCGGGCCGGTCGGGGTTGGCCTTCAGCTCGAGCAGTTCCGCCTGGAGGCTGATCGCTTCGAGAAGCTTGTCGAGATTGGTCTTCTTCAGCGCCGAGACCTCGACGTCCTGCACGTCGCCGCCGAGATCCTCGACCACGATCTCGTGCTGGAGCAGCTCCTCGCGGACCCGCTGCGGACGGGCGCCCTCCTTGTCGATCTTGTTGATCGCGACGATCATCGGCACGCCCGCGGCCTTGGTGTGGTTGATGGCCTCCACGGTCTGCGGCTTGAGGCCGTCGTCGGCCGCCACCACCAGGACGACGATGTCGGTGACGTTGGCGCCGCGCGCGCGCATCTCGGTGAACGCCTCGTGGCCCGGCGTGTCGAGGAACGTGATCTTCGACTTGTCGGGCAGGCTCACCTGATAGGCGCCGATATGCTGGGTGATGCCGCCCGCCTCTCCGGAGACGACGTTGGCGCCGCGGATGGCGTCCAGCAGCGACGTCTTGCCGTGATCGACATGGCCCATGATGGTGACGACCGGCGGCCGGGGCTGCAGCGTCTCGGGCGCGTCGACGTCGGCATCGGCCTGGATGTCGACGTCGGATTCGGAGACGCGAACCATGCGGTGGCCGAATTCCTCGATGAGGAGCTCCGCCGTATCCTGGTCGATCGTCTCGGTGACGGTCACCGGCGTGCCCATCTTGAACAGCGCCTTGACGAGATCGGCGCCGCGCTCGGCCATGCGGTTGGCGAGCTCCTGGACGGTGATCGCATCCGGCACGACGACGTCGCGGACCTGCTTCGCGGCGGGGCCGGCCTGCATGTGGTGGCGCCGCTCCTTCTCGCGGGCGCGGCGAAGCGCGGCGAGGCTGCGGGCGCGGCTGTCGTCCTCGTCGGAAAGGGCGCGGGTGACGGTGAGCTTGCCGGCGTGCCGGCGGTCGTCGCGGCCTCGGCCGGGACGGGCGGGCTCGGGGCGCTTGGCGGCCGGCGCGTGCGGCTTGGGCCGGGCATGGGCGGGACGACGATCGTCATCCTCCTCGTCGGCGGCCGGCTGCGGCTGGGCGCCCTGCGCCTCCGCGGGCTTGGCGGCGTCCTCGGCGGCGCGGCGCGCGGCCTCGGCCTCTTCCTCGGCGCGTTGCTTGGCCTCCTCCTCGGCGCGGCGATTTTCCTCGGCGCGGCGGCGCTCTTCCTCGGTCGCCTCCTGCGCCTGGCGGTCCTCGCGCCGGCGCGCTTCCTCGAGCGCGGAGAGGCGCGCTTCCTCGGCCTCGCGGAGCAGGCGGTCCTGCAGCTCGCGGCGGCTCGCCGTGTCGGTCATCGGCCGCTGCGGCGGGGCGGCGGGCCGCGGCGCGGGCTGGACGGGCGCCCTCGCGACCGGCTGAGGCGCCGGCGCCGGCTCGGGCTTCGGCGCTTCCGGCGCGGGATCGCCCGGGCGGCGGAGGGTGCGCGCCTTCTTCGTCTCGACGATCACCGTGTTCGAGCGGCCGTGGCTGAAGCTCTGCTTCACCTTCCCCACCTCGACGGTGCGCTTGAGGCCCAGCGGCGCCCTGGCCCCCAGCTTCGGCTTGTCAGTCGTATCGCTCATACTATCCTTCGTTCACATCCACAGCCGACGCATCCGGCGTGCCCGCCGTCGCGGCGCTTAGCCCAGAGTCAGGTCCGATAAAAGCGCGCCACCGGTCGAGCGCTTGGCGCACGCGGGCGGCAGCCCCACGATCGATCAGGGCGATATGTACCACATTCTGCCGCCCCAGCGCCAACGACAATATGGCCCTTTGTAGTGGAATAACCAGACCTTGGGCCTCCGTCCCGGGCGAAGTCGAGGGGCCCCCGCCGACTCGCCAGGCCTGGTCGAGCTTGCGGTTGCCGTCGCCGCCGGCATCGGCGGCGTGGAGGAGGAGGCGGACCTCGCCCTTGCGGCAGGCCGCCTCGATCTTCTCGGAGCCGGTGAGGAGCGTGCCCGCCCGCGCCTCGAGGCCGAGCCTGTCGAGCGCGGCCTGGCGCAGGGCCGCCTCGATGCGGGCTGAGAGGTCGTCCGGCACGCGCACCGGCGCGCCCTTGAACGCGCGCGCCAGCGCGCCTTTGAGACGGCCCTTCGCCTGGGCCTCCTCGAGGGTGTGCCGATCGACCCCGATCCAAGCCCCCCGCCCCGGGGCCTTGGCGCGCACGTCGGGGAGAAGCTCCCCGTTCGGGGAGAGGGCAAGGCGGATCAGCCCCTCTCGAGGCCGCGTCTCGCGCGAGAGGATGCAGGTGCGTTCGGGCTCGCTCATAGCCCCGTCCCCGAATACAGGGATGGGCCGGAGGTGGGTACGTCTCCACCCGCAGCGACTCTTCCGGATACGCACCCACCCCCGGCCCCTCCCTGCGAGCAGGGAGGGGAGAGTTCGGCGCTTCTGTCGTCAGCCCCTAAGGTCTCATTGGGAGGTTTCCGCAACCGCGTCCTCCCCCTTGGGCTCTTCGTCCTCGAACCAATGCGCGCGGGCGGCCATGATGATCTCGTTGCCCTGCTCGTCGCTGAGGCCGTATTCGGCGAGGATCCCGCCCTTGTCCTCGCTGCGGTTGCTCTCCCGCTGGCGGCGCTGCTCGGGGCGCTTCTTCTGGACCAACTCGTCGGTGGCCAGGTCGGCGAGGTCGTCCAGCGTCTTGATGCCGGCCTTGCCGAGCGTCACCAGCATCGCCTCGGTGAGGTAGGGCATGTCGGCCAGCTCGTCGGAGACGCCGAGCGCCCGCCGCTCCTCGCGCGCCGCTTCCTCGCGCCGCTCCAGCGCCTCGGAGGCGCGGCTCTGCAGCTCCGTCGCCAGCTCGTCGTCGAAGCCCTCGATCGAGGCGAGCTCGTCGAGCTCCACATAGGCGACCTCCTCGAGCGCCCCGAAGCCCTCGGCGACCAGCAGCTGGGCGAGGGTCTCGTCGACGTCCAGCTCGTTCTGGAACATCTCGGAGCGCTCGATGAACTCGCGCTGCCGCTTCTCGCTCGCGTCCGCCTCGGTCATGATGTCGATCGCAGAGCCGGTGAGCTGGCTGGCCAGCCGCACGTTCTGGCCGCGCCGGCCGATCGCCAGGCTGAGCTGGTCGTCGGGCACCACCACCTCGATCCGGCTCTCCTCCTCGTCGATGACGACGCGGCTGACCGTCGCCGGCTGCAGCGCGTTGACGACGAAGGTGGCGAGGTCCTCCGACCAGGGGATGATGTCGATCTTCTCGCCCTGGAGCTCCTGGACGACCGCCTGGACGCGGCTGCCCTTCATGCCGACGCAGGCGCCGACCGGATCGATCGAGCTGTCGTAGCTGATCACGCCGATCTTGGCGCGGCTGCCCGGGTCGCGCGCCGCGGCCTTGATCTCGATGATGCCGTCGTAGATCTCGGGCACTTCCTGGGCGAACAGCTTCTTCATGAAGTCGGGATGGGCGCGCGAGAGGAAGATCTGCGGCCCCCTGTTCTCGCGGGCGACGCGCAGGATCAGCGAGCGCACCCGGTCTCCGACGCGGACGACCTCGCGCGGGATCTGCTGGTCGCGGCGGACGACGCCCTCCGCACGGCCCAGGTCGACGACGACGTGGCCGAACTCGACCCGCTTGACGACGCCCGTGATGATCTCGCCGACGCGGTCCTTGAACTCCTCATATTGCCGCTCGCGCTCGGCGTCGCGGACCTTCTGGAAGATGACCTGCTTGGCGGCCTGCGCGGCGATCCTGCCGAACTCGATCGGCGGCAGGGGGTCGACGATGAAGTCGCCCAGCACGGCGCCGGGCTGGAGCTTCTGGGCGTCCTCGAGGCTGACCTGCTTGAAGTAATCGTCGACCTCGCTGACCACCTCGACGACCCGCCACAGGCGAAGGTCGCCGCTCGTGCCGTCGAGCTTGGCGCGGATGTCGTTCTCGGCGCCGTAGCGGGCGCGGGCGGCGCGCTGGATCGCGTCCTCCATCGCCTCGATGACGATCGCCTTGTCGATCAGCTTCTCACGCGCGACGGCGTCGGCGATGGCGAGCAGCTCGGCCTTGTTGGCGGAGACTCCGCCCTGCGAGGCGGCGCTTGCATTGGTGGCCATGATATCAGTCTTCCTCTGTCTCGGTCGGTTCGGTCTCGTAAATCTCGTCGGCGTCGCCGGCATCTAGCGGCGCGGTCGCCTCGATCAGCCGGTCGGTCATCACCAGCTTGGCGGAATGGAGGGCGGCGAAGGGGACGCCGGCCGCCCCCAGGCCGGGAACGTCGAGGAGGATCGTCTCCCCCTCCGTGCCGAGCAGCACGCCATTATATTGCTTGCGGCCGTTGAGCGGCTCGGCCAGCGCGACCCTCGCCTCGTGGCCCTTCCAGTCGTCGAAGTCGGCGAGGCGGGTCAGCGGCCGGTCGATGCCGGGCGAGCTCACCTCCAGGCGGTAGGCGTGCTCGATCGGGTCGGCTTCGTCGAGCAGGTCGGAGAGGCGCCGCGACAGACGCGCGCAATCCTCGAGAGTCAGCTGCCGGGTCCTGGGATCCTCGGCCATCACCTGCAGCGTCGGGTCCGACGCGCCGCCGAGCATCTTCACCCGCACCAGCGCCAGCCCCTCGGCTTTGGCCGCGGGCTCGATCAGCTCGGTCAGTCCAGCAAGGTCGGTCACGCCGTCTCCCAGGCAAAAACCCTCTCGCGCCGGCCCCGTCCCCGGGACCAGCCTCAACGTCTGACGATGTCGAGGAGGTAGGCCGCATATAGGTGAGGCCGGGCCACGAGACAAGCGTCGAATGCAAATGTCGCCAGGGCTTTAGGAAGCCTCAACAATTGCCGCGTTAACCCCGTGCCCGGAACATCGGGGGGGAAACGCGACATGCCGAATTATATCCGTTGGGGGGCGCCGATCTCGGTCAACACCCAGACCGCAGGCGACCAGCTGAAGCCGAGCACCATCGGCCTCGCCGACGGCAGCTTCCTCGTCGTGTGGCAGACGAACAGCACGACCGCCGACGGCAGCCTCGGCGCCGTCAAGGGCCAGCGCTACAGCGCCTCGGGCGCGGCGATCGGCACCGAGTTCCTGATCAACAGCGCCGCCGCAGGCAACCAGCTCTACGTCCGCGGCGCGAGCCTCCCCTCCGGGGGCTTCGTGCTCACCTGGGAATCCACCGACACGCTCCAGGACGGCAGCGGGACGGCGGTCAAGGCCCAGCTCTACGACGCCGCCGGCGCCAAGGTCGGCGCCGAGTTCAAGGTCAACACCGCGGCCGCGCTCGACCAGCAGCAGCCCACCGTCGCCAGCCTCGCCGACGGCGGCTTCGTCGTCGCCTGGCACACCACCGACACGACCCAGGACGGCGCCGGCTGGGCGGTCAAGGCGCAGCGCTTCGACGCCGCCGGCACCAAGGTCGGCAGCGAGTTCCTCGTCAACACCGTCACCTTCGGCAGCCAGTACAATATCGACGTCGCCGGCCTCTCCGGCGGCGGCTTCGTCCTCACCTGGCAGACCGGCAACGACGTCAACGCCGAGGTCTACGCCCGCGCCTACAATGCCGACGGCACGCCCTTCGGCGCCCAGTGGCAGGTCAGCACCGACTACGGCTCCCAGATCGGCGGCCGGGTCGCCGCGCTGACCAACGGCGGCTTCGTCATCACCTGGTCGACCGGAGGCGGCACGATAAACGGCATCCGCACCGCGATCTACGACGCCAGCGGCACCAAGATCGGCGCGGAGTTCGCCGCCAACACCACCTCGGGCGGCGGGCGGCCGGACATCGTCGCGCTCAGCGACGGCGGCTTCGTCATCGGCTGGGACACGACCGGAACGTCGACGGGCATCCGGGTGCAGCGCTTCGACGCGGCCGGCCAGCGCATCGGGACGGAGACGATCGTCGCCGAGGACTCGGCCTCGAACTCGGTCCTCAGCGACGGGTCCATCACCGCTCTGTCCGGCGGCGGCTTCGTCGTCGCCTGGAACCAGATGCTCTTCACCGGCAGCAACGGCTTCGACATCCGCGCCCAGCGCTTCCTCTCGGACACGACGCCCAACACCGCGCCCGAGCTCGGCGCACCGACCCTGGCCGTGTCGGTCGCGGAGAACGGCACCGCGGTAACCACCCTCACCGCCACGGACGACAACGCGCCTCAGCCCGTCTCCTACTCCATCTCCGGCGGGGCCGACGCCGCCCTGTTCGCGATCGACGCGGTCACCGGCCAGCTCCGCTTTCTAACCGCCCGCGACTACGAGGTCCGCGCCGACGCCGACCGCAACAACGTCTACGAGGTGATCGTCCGAGCCAGCGACGGCCTCCTCTTCGACACCCGTGCGGTCTCCGTGACCATCACCAACGTCAACGAGGCGCCGGTCATCACCACCAACGGCGCCGGCAACACCGCCGCCATCTCGATGGGCGAGAACGCGACCTTCGTGACCACGGTCCGCGCCACGGATCCCGAGAACAGCGCCGTCACCTATTCGATCCAGAGCGGCACCGATGCGGCCCGCTTCACCATCAACGCGACGACCGGCGTCCTCAGCTTCATCGCGGCGCCCGACTACGAGGCGCCGTCGGACTCCGACCACAACAACACCTATCAGGTGACGGTGAGGGCCAGCGACGGCAGCCTCGCCGACACGCAGGGGATCACCGTCACCATCACCAACGTCAACGAGCCGGTGGTGATCACCTCGAACGGCGGCGGCGACACCGCGGCCTTGTCGGTGACCGAGAACGGCCTTGCGGTCGCCACCGTGGCCGCCACCGATCCCGAGAGCGCCGCCATCGCCTATTCGATCGTCGGCGGCGCCGACGCCGCACGGTTCACGATCAACGCCGCGACGGGGGCGCTGAGCTTCGTCGCCGCGCCCGATTACGAGGCGCCCGCCGATGCCAACGGCGACAACGTCTACCAGGTGACGGTTCAGGCCGGGGACGGCACCTTCGTCGACACCCAGGCCCTTTCCATCACCGTGACCAACCAGGACGAGGCGCCGGTGATCGGCTCCAACGGCGGCGGAGACACCGCCGCGGTGTCGGTGGCGGAGAACGGCACCGCCGTGACCACCGTCGCCGCCACCGATCCGGAACACGCGGCCATTTCCTATTCGATCGTCGGCGGCGCCGATGCGGCACGGTTCACGATCAACGCCTCCACCGGCGCGCTCAGCTTCCTCGCAGCGCCCGATTACGAAGCGCCCGCGGATGCGAACGGCGACAACGTCTACCAGGTGACGGTCCGTGCCGGCGACGCGAGCCTCGCCGACACCCAGGCGCTGTCCGTGACCGTGACCAACCAGAACGAGGCGCCGGTGATCGGCTCCAACGGCGGCGGAGACGCCGCCGCCGTGACGGTGGCGGAGAACGGCAACGCCGTGACGACCGTCGCCGCCGCCGATCCGGAGCACGCGGCCCTCTCTTATTCGATCGCCGGCGGCGCCGACGCCGCGCTCTTCTCGATCAACGCTTCCACCGGCGAGCTCAGCTTCATCTCCGCGCCGGACTACGAGGCGCCCGCCGACGCGAACGGCGACAACGTCTATCAGGTGACGGTGCGCGCCGGCGACGGCAGCCTCGCCGATACCCAGGCGCTTTCGGTCACGGTCGGCAACGTCGTCGAGGGCGTCGCCATAACCTCCGACGGAGGCGGCGACACGGCCGCGATCGCGGTCGAAGAGAACGGCGCCGCCGTCACCACCGTGATCGCGGTCAACGGAGAAGCCGGCGCGCCCGCTTACGCGATCGCCGGCGGGGCCGATGCCGCCCTGTTCGCGATCGACGGGGCGACCGGCGGGCTCACCTTCCTCGCGGCGCCCGACTACGAAGCTCCGGGCGATGCCGACGCGGACAATGTCTACGAAGTAATCGTCAGCGCCGGCAACGGAACCTACACGGACGTGCAGACGCTGTTCGTGTCCGTTCTCGACTCGGACGACATGGCGCTGGGTGTAGCCTTCGACGCGTTCGATCCCATCGGACCCTTCACCTTCAGCGAGTCTCCGAACAGCGGCTCTGCGGACGCGCCCTACGGCGCCACCCTGGCCCATCTCGGCGGCGAAAGCGGGTTCATCCTCGCCTGACGTCCGTGCCCCTTCCCCCGCCGGCTCAGCTCGGCGGGGAGAAGGGGACCAGCGCGCTTATGACCCCGATCACGAACAGCGGCGGCAGCGCGCCGCCTTGCGCCTGGAGGGGAAAGGGGCCGAGCGAAACCGGCGCTGAGCCGGCGGAGCTGAGGGCGGCGCTGTCGGACGGGCCCCAGACCGCGTCGACCTGGACCTGGCGCCCGACGAGGAAGCAGGTCGGGGCGAGCGGGAGCAGCCCCGGATTGCTGGTCGTCTCGCCGCTCGAGCAGGCGCCGGCCTGCATCGAGGCGACCGACCAGCCGGCGAGGCTGAACAGCGTCGGCGAGAACCACGACCGCTTGAGCACGACCGCTTGAGCCTTGAGGGTGATCGCCTTGACGCTCGTCCCCGGGTCTGGCGGCAGCGCGGGCGTGGTCCCGACGCGCAGCGCCAGCGCATCCGCGCCGCCGAGGATGGTGAAGTTGCCGTTGCCGGAATCGAGCAGGTCCAGGCTTATGTCCTGGAACTGGCCGGGCACGCTCATGTCCCACCACGTCGGCGGATTGGCCTCCACCAGCCGCCAGGAGGCGTCGGGGGTTCCCGTCAGCGGCGCCAGGGCGGCGGCGTTGAAGGCTCTCTGCGCGTCGGCCAGCACGCTCTGGGTTATCCCCGGGAGAGCGTTAGCGTTGCGCACGATCGTGCCGTAGACGCTCTCGAACGAGCTTCCGGACGGAAAATAATGCTGCTGGAACAGCGGCACCGGATCGACCAGCTGGCGGAACGCATAAGCGGCGCGGAAGTCGCCGTTGGTGTTCGAGCTGCTGAACGCGTTCTTGTAGAGGGCCGGGTTGATGGTGATCGGCAGCGCCGCGGTCTGCAGCACCGGCTTTGGCGGCGCGGGTGCCGCGGCTGGCCCTACGCCGATCCCTGCGCCGACCATCGGCCCCCGGGGAGGCGCCGGCACGCCTTCGTTGGGCGGGGATGGACCGGGCTGCGCGAAAAGCGACAGGTCGAGATCCGGCACGACCCGCGCCAGAGCGGTGGTGATGGGGTCCGCCATGCCTGTTCCTGAAGTGGCGCCCTCCCGCTCCGGCGGAGCGGGAGGGCGGCCTCTATCCTAGCTCGCCGCGGGCGGCGAGGAGGGGGTGACGGAGTTTACGTAGCCGATCACCTGGATGCCCGGGACGGTGATGGTCGTCCCGTCGAACGTGGTGTTGAGCCGGTCGTGCGATTCGCTGTGCGAATAGCTGCCGCCGACCTGGAACGGACCCCAGCCGACGCTCGCCCCGCCGCTCACCGCCGACTCTATGTGGGATTTCTCCTCCGTCGAGAAGGTGCCGCTGAGCTGGAAGTTGCGGGCGACGATCAAGGCCGTCGGCACCAGCGGCATCAGGCCGCCGCCCTTGCCGTCGGAGATGCCGTCGGTCGGGATGCCCTCGACCGACCAGTTCTGCATCTGGAACAGGATCGGGTTGTACCAGGGGCGGTAGATGCGCACGACGCCGATGGTCGCGGTGAGGTTGAAGCTCGTCGCCTGGCTCTGGAAGGTCTGGGTGCTCGAGCTGCCGCTCGCGCTCCCGCCCACCGACCACAGGCCCCAGCCGCCCGAGGCGCCCGAGGACCAGCTGTCGAACGAGGAGTCGGCCGACTGGTTGAGTGTGCTCGAGCTGATGCTCATCGTCGTCATGTTCTGCGCCTCGCTGGCGTCGGCCCAGTCGGAAGGCGTCGCGTAGGCGAGATACCAGGGCGGGCTGCCCACCGTCATCGAGGCGAGCGCGGCGTTGCGCATCGCCTGCTGCGCCTGGCTGATGACGTCGCGGCTCGCCGAGTTCACGGTCGTGGTGAGGGCGTTCAGCGCCTGGATGACGAGCGGCGCCCCGCTCTGCTGGAGGTTGTTCCAGGCGGCGTTGACCGCGGCCGAAAGCACCGGCTCCTTGGCGATCCACTCACGCTGCTGCTTCGGGTCCGACAGGTCGTAATTGTTGAAGGTGAGCCGGTAGGAGGAGATGGCGGCGATGTAGCTCTGCAGATTGACCTGGTAGGTCTTGTAGATCCCGCTCGGCACCGTCTGGGTCGTCGAATTGCCCATGAAGTCGGTCATGGTCTGCGTCGTGTTGAGGAAGTTGAAGGCCATGTTGTAGGTCTTCAGCTGGTTCGGATCGACGGCGGCCGTGCTGTTCGCATTGCGGACGATCGTGTTGTAGACGTCGGAGACCCGCTTGGTGGAGTCCGACCACAGCACCTGCGGCGCCGGCACGACGTCCACCATCCGCGAGAAGGCCTCCGCGGCCCGCATGTCTCCGTTGGGATTGACGGGTGAAAAGGCATTGGCGAAGTCCGCCTCCCTAATCGCCTGGTTCGAGGCGAACTGGATCATCGACGAGGTCTTGTCGAATGGCGCTGGCTGGTCCGAAGTGGGAGCGTAAGTGATTGTACTGAAAAGATTATTGTAAAGGGTGTGCATCACCTGAAGATCGGTCCCGGCCATTCTACTCTCCTGTAGGCGAGCGCGCCAACGAACATGACGCTCCCCTCCGCCTGATGGAGCGCGAGACTACACCGTCGCCGCACTTAGACAAGCGGCCTAGACCGTGATCGCTTCAGGCTGAATCAGCCTGAGGCGTGAATCATGGTCCAGACATATTATCGAGAGCCTGATTCACGCCTCAGGTTGAAACGCCGCCGGCGTTTCAACCTAGGACGACCAGCTCTCGGCTCTTCTTCGCACGCTATATTTCCACGATTGCAGGGCCGGCTGGCCGAAAAGCATTGCCGCCGCACAAGATCATCCGGCCGGACTCAGCGCCCAGAGCGTCACCTTCCCGTCTTCGTCCGCCGCCACGATATTCCGGCCGTCGGGCGAGAAGGCGACGTAGAGGGCATCCTCCCGCAACTTGAGCGCCGCGACGAGCGCGCCGTCGGCCACGCGCCAGAGCCGGACGACGTCGGTCTCGCCGCCGAAGCCGGTGAGCTGGTGGAGGAAGGTGCCGACGCCGCCGCGGGCGCGGCCGGCGCTGGCCAGCCATCGGCCGTCGGGGCTGAAGGCAAGCTTGTAGACGTGGTTGCCGGCCGCGATCCGCCGGAGCGGCGCGCCGTCGGCGCCGCGGCGGAGGAAGATGGTCGAATCGTCGCCGCCGGTGGCGAGCAGGCGCCCGTCGGGGCTCCAGGCGAGGCCGACCACCGCCTCCTCATGCTCCCTTCCGACGGCGAGAGGGCGCCCCGTCGCGGCGTCCCACAGCCGCGTCGTCGTGTCGAAGCTGCCGCTGGCGAGGCGGGCGCCGTCGGGGCTGAAGCGCACCTCCCAGATGTTGCGGCCATGACCCGACAGCCGCAGGACCGGACGTCCCGCCGCCACGTCCCACACGTGGATCGTCTTGTCCTCGCCGGCCGCGGCGAGGCGGCGGCCGTCCGGGCTCGCCGCCACCGTCCACACCGTTCCGGCGGCCCCGTCGAGACGGCCCGTCGGCCGGCCGCTCGCCGGGTCCCAAAGGCGCACCTTGCCGTCATATCCGCCGGTGGCGAGCCAGGATCCGTCGGGCGCGAAGACGGCGCTCGTCGCGCCGCCCGGATGGCTGAGCCGCCGGACGAGGACTAGGCCCGGGAGACGGCGGACCGCGACGGGGCCGGCGGCGCTGGTCGTCGCCAGCAGCCGCCCGTCCCGGCTGAACGCCGCCTCGCGCGCCGGGGCGCGGTCGTCGCTGAAGACCGCGACCCTCCGCGCCTCGAGACGCGGACCGGCCGTGACCGGCACCGGCGTCGCCGAGGGCCAGGCCAGCCCCGCGACGGCGGCCAGCATCGCCGCTCCGGCCGCCCATCCCACCGCCTGCTTCGCCTTCATCCGATCCCTCCCGCTTCGCGGCGCTTGTCCCCTTCTTGGCATGTGCGATTCGCCAATCGGTTCCATTTCGAGTACGATCGGGCATCGTCGCCAACTGACTCAAGCCAGCGATGACCGAGAGAGACTGGAGAGCTCCCGCTTGTAACGAGGAGCGCCGTATGTCCCAAGGTTCTGAATCCACGTCGAACGTGGTGTCCATCGGAACGTCCGAAGCCGAACTGATACTCAGCGACCTCCGTCGGCTGCGGGAGCGAATCATCACCGCTTGGTTCGAGCGCGGCGTGATGCTGACGCTGGACGAGCAGGCGCGGCTCCGCGACGAGATCAGGCAGACGTGCTCTTTGCTGACGGACCTCACCGCCAGCTCCTAGCCAGCCTTCGGCCGGTTTCGCCCTCACCTACACGTTCAACGTCCGCCGCTGACCTTCCGGACCGTTCGGACCTGTCGCCCCCGGCTCAGCGGCCGACCACCGCCTCGCCGGCGTAGAGGATCGCCGCATAGGTGGCGCGGGCGGTGCGTGCGGCGACCGTCGCGATCATCGCAGCGGCGGCCCATGCCGCGACGAGCAGGGTCCAGGGCAGCATCGCCGCGGCGGCGACGAGCGTCACCGCCAGCCCGGCGCCGAGCTTCAGCGCCAGCGGCCTGGGCTTCACCGGCGTTGCGGCGGCGGCCTCGATCCTGTTCATGAACATCGGCGTCTCTCCCTTTGACCGGGAAGGTGCCGCAACAAGGTTAACCAAAGCCTAAGATCGGCTCAGGCCGCCTCGAACACCCAATAGCGGTTGAGGAGGAAGCTCGCGAGCGGGGTCACGAACATCATCGCCGGCACCGGCGCAAGCGGCGGCAGGTGGAGGAGCCCGGTGGCCACCCACACCCAGAAGCTGTTGAGGGCGAGCGCGAAGCCCGAGGCCATCAGGAAGCGCACCACCATCACGCCCTCGCCCTTGTCCTTGTCGGCGGCGAAGCTCCAGCGGCTGTGGACGGCGTAGCCGACGCCCACGCCGCAGATCCAGCTGAGGCTGTTGGCGAGGAGCGGCCGGACGTGAAGGAGGGTGGCGGCGGCCGAATAGACGAGCACCGAGAAGAGCGTGACGCCGAGCCCGGCCGCGACGTAGCGGACGAGCTGGCGGAAGGCCTCGCTTCCGAAGGCCGGATGGACCCCCTCCAGCGTCGTCCAGAGACGGCCGATCCGCTCCACCGTCACGCCGCCGTCCGCTGCAGCCTTGCCTCCATCGCCGCCGGCAGGTCGCTCACCGCGATGGCGGGCGCCAGGCGGGATTCGGTCTCGGGCCGATAGAGGCGCGGCGCCTTCAGGCCCCAGCGGCAGAGGCGATAGTCGATCGCCGTCCTCAACACGCCCAGGCCGTAGATGCAGGATCGGCGGAAGTTGATGCTGGAGGCCTCGGGGAAATATTTGGTCGGGCACGATATCTCGCCGATCCGGAAATCGTGCCAGGCGGCCTGCGCGATCATCTGGTTGTCGAACACGAAGTCGTCCGAGCAGGCGAGAAGGGGCAGCTTCTCGAGCACGTCCCGGCTCCAGGCGCGATAGCCGGTATGATATTCGGAGAGCTTCTGCCGCATCACCAGGTTCTGGAAGGCGGTGAGGAGCCGGTTGAAGACATATTTGTAGCGCGGCATGCCGCCGTCGATGGCGCCCCGGCCCAAGATGCGCGAGGCGAAGACGGCGTCGTAATGGCCCGACGCGATCATGCCCGCCATCGCGGTGACGAGGCGCGGCGAATATTGATAATCCGGGTGGAGCATGACGACGATGTCGGCGCCGCGCGCCAGGGCCGCCGAATAGCAGGACTTCTGGTTGGCGCCGTAGCCCCGGTTGCGGTCGTGGACGATGGTGTGGAGGCCGAGCTCGCGGGCCACCCCGATCGTGTCGTCGACGCTGCAATCGTCGGTGAGGATGATGTCGTCGACCACGTCCCGCGGTATCTCGGCGCAGGTCTGGCGCAACGTCTTCGCCGCATTATAGGCCGGCAGCACCACCGCTACCTTGCGACCGTCGATCATCCTCTTCCTCCCACCTGTCCGCCGGCTGTCCTCCGGCGCCGGCCCCGAACGGTTAAGCAAGGGTGGTTAACAAGCTCCTACGGTCCGGCAAAAAGTAGGGGCTTTGCAAGGCTAAGCGGGCTAGGGACCCGCGGCAAGGGGAGGACGTCTTGGAGCTTGCGGTTCCGAATGGGTTGAGCGCAGTCCAGAAGAGGGTGCGGCTTGCCCTCTTCCTCGCCTGGCTGGCGCTCCTCCTCGTCCTCGCCTCCCGCCACGTCTTCTGGCGCGACGAGGTTCGCGCCTTCTCGATTGCCCTTGCCGGCGACGGGATTGGCGGGATGCTGCGCGGCCTCCACGGCGAGGGACATCCCGCTTTGTGGTACCTCCTGCTCCGCGGAGTCCATGCGCTGGTCCCGGTCCGCGAGGTGTTGCCGGCCGTCGCCGCCCTGGTCGCGGCGGGGGCGATGGCCCTGCTCGCCTTCCGCTCGCCCTTCAAAGCGGGGCTGATCGCGCTCATCCTCTTCGGTCAGTTCGGCCTGTTCGAATATGCCGTGACGGCGCGCAACTACGGGATCAGCATGCTGCTCCTGTTCGCGATCGCGGCGCTCTACCCGCGCTGGCGCGACCGGGGGGTGACGATCGGCGCTCTGCTCTTCCTCCTGTGCAACACCAACGTTCCCTCGGCCCTCCTCGCCGCCGCCTTCTGCCTGTTCTGGCTGATCGAGATCACCGCCGAGGAAGGGCTGCGCTGGACCCGCAAGCACAGCCTCTTCGCGTTGAACGCGGCGCTCGCGGCGCTCGGCGCCCTCGCCTGCTTCCTCACCGTCTTTCCCACCGTGCACGACGCCGCGGTGGTCCAGCATCCGGGCGGGATCACGCTGAGGACGGTGGCCTCGGCCATCCTCTTCCCCGCCGAGTCCTTCCCCAACCTCGCGCCGGACCTGTTCGCCGGCAGCGCGGCGATGAGCACGGGCCTGGCCGTCATCCTCGTCGGAAGCCTGTTCGGGCTCATCCGCCGGCCCGCCGCCTTCCTCCCGAGCGCGCTCGTTCTGGTCGGCTTCGAGCTGTTCTTCCGCCTGGTCTATCCCGGCAGCTACCGGCACCAGGCGCTGCTCCTCGTCTGGCTGATCGCCGCCTATTGGCTGGCGTCGCGGGGCCGCGGCGGCGCATGGCCGGCCCGCTGGCGGATCGGCGAGCGCACGACCGCCGTCGCCGCCGTCGGCGCTGCGCTGTTCGTGCTCCTCCTCGCGCTGCAGCTCCCCAACAGCCTCCTCCTTCTCCAGCGCGAGGTGCAGGGCGTTCCCTACAGTCAGTCTCGCAACCTCGGCCGCCTCCTCGTCCGCGAGCGGCTTCAGGATGCGACGCTGATGGCGGATCCCGACGTGCTGCTCGAGCCGATCCCCTATTACGCATCCAATCCGATCTTCCTGCTGCGCGAGCGGAAGTTCGGGAAGGTGGTGCGCTTCACCCGTCACGCCCGAACCGGCCTGACTCTGGCCGACCTGCTCGCCGACGCCCGAACGATCCGCGCCCGCAGCGGCCGTCCCGTCGTCATCCTCCTCCACCACCTGCTCGACGAGACCGCGCCCCATATTGCCGACGAAGGTTATCTCGGCACCTTCTCCACCACCCCGGCATCGGTCCGCGACTTCCTCGCGTCGACGCGCAAGCTCGCGACGCTGTCGCCCTCGGTGAGCGACGAGATATACGACGTCTATCTGCTTCCGGTGGACGGCGGGGCGGCGCCCGGCATTGCGGGGCGCGCGCCGGGACCCTAGAGCCGCGCGGTCCCCCCGGAGACCCGCTCATGCCGCTCAAGCTTCGCCTCGCCGCCTTCGCCGCCCTGATCCTCGCCGCCTGCAACGGCTCCGGCGACGCCGCCCCCGCGGCTTCGGGGGGCGCAAGGCCCTTCGCCGTCCGCGCGCTGGCCCGCTTCGAGGAGCCCTGGGCGATGACCTTCCTGCCCGACGGCCGCGCCCTGGTCACGGAAAAGGCCGGACGGCTGCTGATCTGGAAGGAAAGCGGGTCGCCGGTCCCGGTTGCCGGGGTCCCCAAGGTCGCCTATGGCGGCCAGCTCGGCCTCGGCGACGTCGTCCTCCACCCCGCCTTCGCGCGCAACCGTCTCGTCTATCTCAGCTGGTCGGAGGAAGGCCCCGGCGACACGCGCGGCCCGGTGGTCGGCCGGGCGCGGCTCGTCGAGGAGAAGGGCTCGGCCCGCCTCGACGGCCTGCAGGTGATCTGGCGCGCCGAGAAGGTCGACGGGCGCTACCACCATAGCCACCGCATCGCCTTCTCGCCCGACGGGAAGCTGTTCATCACCAGCGGCGAGCGGATGAAGTTCACCCCCGCGCAGGATCTCAATTCCAGCCTCGGCAAGGTCATCCGCCTCAACGACGACGGCTCGGTTCCGGGCGACAACCCCTTCGCCTCGCGCGGCGGCGTCGCCGCGACGGTCTGGTCGCTCGGTCATCGCAACCTGCTCGGCCTCGCCTTCGACGCCGGCGGACGCCTGTGGGAGGACGAGATGGGCCCCAAAGGCGGCGACGAGGTCAACCTCATCGAGCGTGGCGGCAATTACGGCTGGCCGGCCGTCTCCAACGGCGACAATTACGACGGCAGCCCGATACCGGACCATCCCACCCGGCCGGAGTTCGCCGCGCCGAAGGTCTTCTGGAACCCCTCCATCTCGCCCTCCAGCCTGATGATCTACTCGGGACGGCTGTTTCCGGAATGGCGCGGCAGCGCCTTCATCGGCGCCCTCTCGGGCAAGGCGCTGATCCGCGTCGCCCTTGACGGCAGCAACGCCCGCAAGGCCGACCAATGGGACATGGGCCAGCGCATCCGCGAGGTCGAGCAGGGCCCCGACGGCGCCATCTACCTGCTGGAGGACGCCCCCGGCGGCCGGCTGCTGAGGCTCACGCCCGCTGGCCGGAGGTAGTCCCGATCCGCTCAGCCCGATCCTTCAAAGGCTTTGGGTCCGGCGGTAGCGGAAGTACCAGACCTCGTGGCCCTTGCGGCGGGCCTTGGCTTCGTAGCGCGTCTCGGGCCAGCCGCCGGGGCGGGTGAGGAAGTCCTTGGCGCTCTCGGCCAGCCACTCGAAGTCGCGGCGGCGGTTCATGATCATCATCGACCAGCGGCAATAGGTCGGATCGTCGGTACCCAGGCGGAACTCGCCGCCCGGCTTGAGCTTGGCGGCGATGAGGTCGAGCGGGCCGTCGTTCACCATCCGCCTCTTGGCGTGGCGGGCCTTGGGCCAAGGATCGGGGTGGAGCAGGTAGACCATGGTCAGCGCGCCGTCGGGCACCCGTTCCAGCACCTCCAGCGCATCCCCCATGTGCAACCGGACGTTGGCGAGGCGCCGGTCCCGCACGTGGCCCAGCGCCCCCACCACGCCGTTCAGGAAGGGCTCCGCGCCGACGAAGCCGTGATCGGGCAGCAGGTCGGCGCGATAGGCGAGGTGCTCGCCCGAGCCGAAGCCGATCTCCAGGTGGAGCGGCCGGTCGTCGCCGAACAGGTTGCGGGAGTCGACCCGGCCCTCGTCGGGGACCGAGATCGCCGGCAGCAGCTGCTCCAACAGCGCCGCCTGGCCCTGCCTCAGCTTGTGGCCGGAGCGGCGGCCGTAGAGACGGCGCAGAGTGGTGGGGTCGCCGCTCATCGCGCCGGCGCCGCGCCGCGTCTCTCCTACACCGCCGCCTTGAGCCTCTCGACCAGGTCGGTGCGCTCCCAGGGGAAGAAGTCCCCCTCCGCCTTGCGGCCGAAATGGCCGTAGGCGGCGGTCTTCTCGTAGATCGGCTTGTTGAGGCCGAGATGGGTGCGGATGCCGCGCGGGGTGAGGCCGCCGAGCTCGGTCAGCGACATGATCGCCTTCTCGATCGCCTGGTTCTCCACCGCGCCGGTGCCGTGGGTATCGACGTAGAGGGAGAGCGGCTCGGACACGCCGATCGCGTAGGCGAGCTGGATCGTGCAGCGGCGCGCGAGGCCGGCCGCGACGATGTTCTTGGCAAGGTAGCGCGCGGCATAGGCCGCCGAGCGGTCCACCTTGGTCGGGTCCTTGCCCGAGAACGCGCCCCCGCCGTGCGGCGCGGCGCCGCCATAGGTGTCGACGATGATCTTGCGGCCGGTGAGGCCGGCGTCGCCGTCGGGCCCGCCGATCTCGAAGCTGCCGGTCGGGTTGATGTGATAGACGGTGCCGTTGGCGAGCAGCTCGCCCGGAAGGACGTCGGCGACGACCTCGCGGACGTAAGACTTGAGCTCGGCCTCCCGGTCGCCCTCGTCATAGCCCTTGCCGTGCTGGGTGGAGACCACGATGGCGGTTGCGGCGACCGCCTTGCCGTCCTCGAACTTCAGAGTCACCTGGCTCTTCGCGTCCGGCTCCAGGAAGGGGGCTCGGCCGGAATGGCGGTCGGCGGCCATGCGCTCGAGGATCTTGTGGCTGTAATAGAGCGTGGCGGGCATCAGGTCCGGCGTCTCGTCGCAGGCGAAACCGAACATGATGCCTTGGTCGCCGGCGCCCTCGTCCTTGTTGCCGCTCGCATCGACGCCCTGCGCGATATGCGCGGACTGGCCATGGAGGTTGTTCTGGAAGCGGAAGCTCTCCCAGTGGAATCCCTCCTGCTCGTAGCCGATGCGGCGCACCGTCTCGCGCACCGTGCGCTCGATCTCCTCCTGCGCGCCCGGCGCCCATTCCTCGTCCTCATAGACGCCGCGGCAGCGTATCTCGCCGGCCAGCACGACGAGCTGGGTGGTGGTCAGGGTCTCGCAGGCGATGCGCGCCTCCGGGTCCTTGGACAGGAAGAGGTCGACGATCGCGTCGGAAATCTGGTCCGCAACCTTGTCCGGGTGACCCTCGGACACCGATTCGGACGTGAAGAGATAATTGCTGCGCATCGGGAGAAACGGCCTTCCTGAAGCTTCGAATCGGGGGGAATGCGGATATAAGGATATCCTTATATCCGCCCGTAGCGCGTCCGGCGGCCGACTGCAATCGCCACCGCGCCGAGCAGAAGCGCAAAGACGAACGGCGCGAAGTTCCCGAGCAACGCGAAGGGGGTAGGCCGCTTCGGCGGCGGAAGGCGCGCGTCGATCACCCCCATGGTCCGCCACGGAAGGCTGGCGGCGAGGCGGCCGTCCGCGTCGACCGCGGCGCTGATTCCGGTCGGGGTCGCTCGAAGGACCGGCAGCCCTTCCTCCAGGGCCCGCATGCGCGCCTGGGCGAGGTGCTGGGGCGGACCCCACCGACCGAACCAGGCGTCGTTCGACGGGTTGAACAGGAAGGCGGGACGATCCTTGGGATCGACCACCTCGCCGGAGAAGATGATCTCGTAGCAGAGCTGGAAGCCGACCTTGCCGACGATCGGCAGGTCGAACGTCCGCGGTCCAGGGCCGGGGACGAAGTCGGTGTCGCCGGGGGCGAGGCGGGAGAGGCCCAGGGCCGAGAGGAGCGGCCGCATCGGCAGATACTCGCCGTAGGGGACGAGGTGCGCCTTGTCGTAGCGGGCGAGGATGCGGCCCTCGCGCGTCATCGCGAAGACGCTGTTGGTGGCGCTCGTCACCCTCACCCCGTCCTCGGACTGTGCCGTGTCGCTGCCCGTGAGGAGAAGGTCTCCCGGCCCGACCAGCCGCCCCACCGCCCGCCTCAGCCTCTCCGTCTCGGCCTGCGCATAGGGATCGGGGAGGCCCACCTCGAGCGGGCGGGTGACGGCGGATTCCGGCCAGAGGACGGCCCGCGGCGTCGCCGGATCGTGAGCCGAAAGCCGTCCCAGCCGCTCCAGCGTGGGCGCCACCACGCCCTCCTCCCATTTGACGTCCTGGCCGATGTTCGGCTGAACGATGCGGATCGCCGGCCCCGGCGGCGCCCGCTGCGGCGGGCTTGCCAGCAGCCCCGCCAGCGCTACGGCGCAGGCTCCCGCGACGAGCGAGGCGCCGCTCCGCCAGCGGCGGCCGGCCAGCTGCCAGAGCGCGCCGCCGAGCAGGACGGCGAGGCCGGAGGTGCCGTAGGTCCCGACGAGGGTCGCCGCGCGCGCCCAGAATGTAGGGAGGAGGGCGACGCCCGCCGGGTTCCAGGCGAAGCCGGTGAACATCGTCGCCCGCAGCCATTCGGTGGCGATCCAGCCGGCCGCGAGGACGAGCGTCAGGCGAAGCGGGTCGCCGCGGCCGTGCCGCCAGGCCAGGCCGCAGGCGAGCGCCGGGTAGACGGCGAGGTAGAGCGAGAGGAGCACCACCGCCACCCAGCCCAGCCAGGCCGGCATCGCCGACTGGTAGGTGAAGGCGGTGGCGATCCAGTTGAGGCCGAGGACGAAGTTGCCGAGGCCGAACCACCAGCCCCGGGCGAGCGCGGCCCGAAGCGAGGCCGCCCGGTCCAGCCCGTGCAGGAGGAAGCCGAACGCCGCCGGCATCAGCGGCCAGAGGCCGAACGGCTGGAAGGCGCAGGCGGCGGCGAGGCCGGCGAGAAAAGCGTAAAGGTGCGGCCTCATCGAGCGCCGCTTATCGGGACGATGGCCTGCCGGTTCAATGACGATGATCGCGGCGCGGCGCCGCCCGGCCTCGCGCGGATCGGCTTACCTTCGGGCGTTCGACGTTCTAAGGCGCTCTCCATGACGCTGCCGCCCTTCCACCTCGCCTTTCCGGTCCACGACATCGAGGCGGCCCGCGCCTTTTACGGCGGCCTGCTCGGCTGCCCGGAGGGCCGGAGCGCGCCCGAATGGGTGGATTTCGACTTTTTCGGCCACCAGATCGTCGCCCATCTCGATCCCACGCTTCGCCCTCCGGCGCATCGCAATCCGGTCGACGGCCACGACGTGCCGGTGCCTCATTTCGGCGCGGTGCTGCCCATGGCGCAGTGGCAGGTCCTCGCCGACCGGCTGACGGCGGCCGGGACCGACTTCGTCATCGCCCCCACCGTCCGCTTTCGCGGCGAGCCGGGGGAGCAGGCGACGATGTTCTTTCTCGATCCGTCGGGGAACGCGCTCGAGCTCAAGGCGATGGCGGATCCGGCGAACCTGTTCGCCAGATAGGGTAGCCGCCGCGCCTTATTCGGCGGCCACGCCCAGCGACAGGCGGCGGGCCTCGGCGGCCTCGCTCTCCCCCTCGGCATCGACCGGCTCCGCCGAGTCCCGCTCCTGCGCGAACCAGGCGGCGGTGGCTTCGAGGCCCTGCTGAAGCGTCACCTTGGGTTCCCAGCCGAGCAGCGCCTTGGCCCGGCCTATGTCGGGGCGGCGGCGGCGCGGATCGTCGATGGGCAGCGGCCGATAGGAGATCCGGGAGCGGGAGCCGGTCATCCGAAGCACCCGTTCCGCGAGGTCGCTGACCGTGAGCTCCACCGGATTGCCGAGATTGACCGGCCCGTCCCGCACGTCGCTCGCCATCAGCCGCATCAGCCCATCGACGAGGTCGGAGACGTAGCAGAAGCTGCGGGTCTGGCTTCCGTCCCCGTAGATCGTCACGTCCTCGCCGGCGAGCGCCTGGCAGATGACGTTCGAGACGACGCGGCCGTCGTCGGGCCGCATGCGCGGGCCGTAGGTGTTGAACAGGCGCGCCACCCGGACGTCGGCGCGGCGGAGGCGCTGGAAGTCGAAGGCCAGCGTCTCCGCCGCGCGCTTGCCTTCGTCATAGCAGGCGCGCGGGCCGGTGCAGTTCACCCAGCCGCGATAGCTTTCCGTCTGCGGATGCTGCTCCGGGTCGCCGTAGACCTCGCTGGTCGAGGTGAGGAGGAACCGGGCGCCCTTCTCCTCCGCCAGGCGGAGGAGGTTGCGGGTGCCGACCACGTTGGTCAGCATCGTATGCTCCGGGTCCATCTGGTAGTGAGGCGGCGAGGCGGCGCAGGCGAGATTGTAGACGTGGGAGAACCGGCGCCGCGACACGGCGGCGGGAAGCTCGTCGATCACGTCGGCCTCGACGAAGTCGAACCGGGATTCGCCGTGCAGGTGCCTCAAATTGCCGGGCCTGCCCGTCGTAAAGGAATCGAGGCAGACGACGGTCGCCCCCTCGGCCAGCAGCGCATCGACGAGGTGCGAACCGATGAAGCCGGAGCCGCCCGCAACCAGTGCGATCTTTGAATTTGCAGTTCTCACAGCCAGCTCCTTAGCTCGTTAATCCGGAAAACGGCAGCAGGCTTTGCGCCGTCCTGATCATCCCGCCGTCTCCAGCCGCAGCCCCACCTTGGGACGGGCGGCTTCGGCGAGGTACGATTCCAGCTCGCCGGCGCGGTGGGCGGCGGTGTGCGCGGCGAGCACCCTGGAGCGCGCCGCCGCGCCGATCGGCGCCGCGAAAGCCGCGTCGCCGCGCTCCAGCAGGGCGACGACCTCGCCGGGGCCATCGGCGAGCACTATCTCCCGCCCCGGCACGAACAGCTCGCTCAAGCCCTCCCACCGGTCGGAGACGACGGGGACGCCGCAGGCCGCCGCCTCGAACAGACGGACCGACGGCGACCAGCCGGCGGCGATCATGTCGGCGCGGGTGACGTTGAGGGTGAAGAGCGACGCGGAATAGAAGGCGGGATGCCCCGCCGGCGGCAGATGCTCGATCCGCTCGACGTTCGCGGGCCAGGCGATGTCGCCGGGATATTGCGGCCCGGCGACGACGAACCGCCGCCCGGGAAGGCGCCGCGCCGGCTCGATCAGCAGCCGCTCGAGGGTCGGCTGCCGGTCGGGGCTGTAGGTGCCGAGATAGGAGAGGTCCCAGCGCTTGGGGATGTCGAGCGGCGGATAGGCCTCGGGATCGACCGAGCAATAGAGCGCCCGCGCCGCCGGGCTGTGGAAGCGCCGCTCGATGTGGCGCAGGGTCGGCCCGCCGGTGAACGACAGATAGAGGTCGAAGCCCGGTATCACTTCGGGCGAGAGATATTCGAAATCGCCGCGCTCCAGCTTCGCCAGGGTGACGGGCGTGTCGATGTCGTAGAAGGCGGCGACGCCGCGGGCATGGTCCTGCACGAAGCGGGCGACCGCGACTCCTTCGGGCACGTAGGAGCCGACCATCACCGCGTCGGCCTCCGCTATCTCCCGCCGCCAGAGCTCCAGCCCTTCCAGGTCGGCATAATATTCCAGCCGGCAATAATCGGGCCGGGTGACGTCGCGATGGTCGCGGTACCAGGGCATGTCCCGCTCCAGGAACATGATGTCGTGGCCGCGGGCGGCGAACGCCTTGAGCAGCGCGCGGAACGTCGTCGCGTGGCCGTTGCCCCAGCTCGACGACAGCGAAAGGCCGAGGACGACCAACTTCATCACGCGGCGCTCCGCGCGGGCTGGCGCGCTTCGCGGAACAGTGCGTCGACCTGCTCGCCGCGATGGGCGTAGCTATGCTCGGCGCGGACGCGCGCCAGCGCCGCACGGCCGATCGCCCGCGCCCGCTCGGGCGTCAGCGACTCGACGATTTCCGCGACATCCCGGCCGTCGCGGGCGACGAGGACCTCCTCCTGCGGCGCGAGGAACAGCTCGATGCCTTCCCATGCGTCGGTGATCAGGCAGGCGGCGGCGCCGGCCGCCTCGAAGACTCGGGTGGCCGGCGAGAAGCCGACATGGGCCATCGAATCGCGCGCCACGTTGAGCACCGCCAGAGGCGTGCAGTTGAAGGCGTTGTGCTGGTGCGTGTAGACGTGGCCGAGGTGCCGGACGTTGCCGGGCATCGCCTTCGACTCCCAGCCGTTGCCGCCGATCAGGAAGCTCCGCTCGGGCTGCAGGGCGGCGGCGCGGAGGAAGAATTCCTCCACCCGCGCCTCCCGATCCGGGAGGCGGTTGCCGAGGAAGGCGAGGTCGGCGAAGAAAGCGGGATCGGGCGCGACGGGGTGGTGGGTCGCCGGATCGAGCGCATTGTAGACGGGGACGCAGCGGCGCGCGCCGAAGCCCTGATAGGCGTCGATCACCGGCGGCCCGCCGCCGTAGGTCAGGACCATGTCGAGGCTCGGCAGCACCCGGCGGACGACGTGGCTCTCGTCGGCGCGCATCTCGTCCAGGGTCGCTGCGGCATCGACGTCCCAGAAGAGCCGCAGCGCGCCGTCGCGGCTATGCTCGACTATGCCTTCCAGCAGCTCCGTGTCGAAGACGCCGACGCCGCTCGCCTTGACGACGATATCGGCCTTGCGGGCGTCCTCGAGGACTTGCCGGAGCCCTTCCGGAGTCGCCGGATAGACGATCGATCTCGCCCACTCGGGGGGATCGATGTCGCGATGCCGCTGACGCTCGAACGCGTCGGGCTCGTAGAAGGTGATGTCGTAGCCGCGCCCGGCAAGGTCGCGCAGCAGCCCGCGATAATAGGTCGCAGCGCCGTTCCAGTAGGAGGAAAGAAGGCTGGAGCCGTAGAAAGCGATCTTCATGCGGTGAGCCTCAATTCGGCGGGCGCGGCGAAGCGCGCGACGATGGCGATCAGCTCGTCGGCGCGGTGGCCGCAGGTGTGGCGGGCCCGGATCGTCTCCAGGCCGCTTCTCGCCAGCGCCGCCCGCAGCTGCGGATCGTCGCGGAGCGCCAGGAGGTGACGGGTCATCTCCTCGCCGTCGCGGGCGACGAGATAGTCTCGGCCGGGCCGGAACAGCCCCTCTTCATCCTCCCAGGGAGCGGAAACGAGCGGGATGCCGCACGCCATCGCCTCGAACGGCCGGATCGTCGGGATGCCCGGCAGCAGCTTCGTGTAGTAGCGGCGCGGCACGTGCACCGTCGCCAGGTGGCGGGCGAAGACCTCGGGGGCGCGGGCGTTGGGAAGCCAGCCGTGGTAGCGGCCGCCGTAGCGGCGGACCGTGGCCTTGGCCGTCTCGTGGTAGCGCACCCCGTAGACGTCGAGGCCGAGGCCGGCGGCGCGGGCGGGCCGGAAGAGGAATTCCTTGAGCTCCTTGGTGCGCTCGCCCTCCCCCCAATTGCCGATCCAGACGAGGCCCGAGCGCGCCACCTCCTCGGCCGGGGGATGGAAGCGGCGGATATCGGCGGCCTCGTGCCAGACGAAGACGCGGTCCCCCCAGCCCCAGCGGCGATAGACCTGGGCGAGCGTCTCGCCGAAGGCGAGGACGCCGTCATAGGCGCCAAGGTCGTAGGCGCGCATCTCGGCCCGCGCCGAGACCGCGCGGTGATGAGTGTCGTGGAAGAGCAGGGTGAAGCGGCCGCCGGCGGCGCGCAGGCGCCCTAGCCCGGCGACCAGCGCCGGATCGTTCCACTCATGGGCGATGACGAGGTCGGCGTCGCCGACCATCGCGCGAAGATCCGCGTCTTCGCCATAGGGCCGCGAAGACAGCTCGGGGTAGAGCCGTCGATAGGAGTCCAGCCCCTCCTCGCCATGGTCCTTGAGGAGGTTCTCGAGGCTCCAGGCGCCCTCAGGCTCCCAGACCTCCACCTGATGGCCGCGCGCGCCAAGCTCGCTGAGGACGCCGCGCAGGAAGTGGGCGTTGCCGTGATTCCAGCATGAGGCGAGGGAATGGGTGAAGTAGCGGATCCTCACGCCGCCCTCGCGGCCAGGACGGGGCGACGCACGGCGGGGAGGAGGCGGCGGTAGAGCGAGGCCATCTGCGCCGCCATCGCGTCGGGCGTGTAGCGCGCCGCGCGCTCGGCCGCGGCGGCACCGCGCACGGAACGCTCGAAATCGTCGCTGACGAGCCCGGAAACGGCCTCGACGTAGGCCTTCTCGTCACGCGCGGGCACGTACAGGGCAGCCTCCCCCCAAAGCTCGCGGAAGGTCGGGATGTCGGAGAGGATGAGCGGGCAGCCCGCCGCCGCCGCCTCCAGCACCGCCAGCCCGAACGGCTCGTAGAGCGCCGCGGAGACGAACACCGGCCGCGCCGACAGCCAGCGCGCCATCTCCTCCTCGCCCAGCGCGCCGAGGCAGTGGATATGATCGAACATGACCTCGGCGCCGTTCGGCCCCTTGAGCGGACCGGCGGCGCGGACTGGAACCGCGACCGACCCTGCCGCGGCGTCGACGGTGGCGAGGTTCTTGCCCTCGTCCCAGAGACGGCCGGCGGTGAAGACGAAATCGTGGACGGCGCCGCGCCTCAGCGTCAGCGGCGTGCGGCCGTTGTGCACCGTCGCCGGCGCCGCCGCCAGGCCGTAGAGGCGCCGGACGCTCTCGCCGAAGGCGGCCGTCGGCGTCACCACCGCCTCCACCTTGCGCAGCGCCGAGCCGACAAGCGCCGTCCGCCAGGCGAAGTCGGCCGGAAGCGCGGTGCCGTGCACCGCCTCCCACCAGGTCGCGACGCAGCTGTGATGGACCGCCACCACCGGCACCGGGAAATCCGCCAGCGCCGCCAGCGCCGGCGCGTTGAGCTGGACGAGGTCCACCTCCGTCTCGCGGGCGAGCGCGGCGATGCCCTCGGCCGCCTGCCGAAGCGCCGCCTCGTTCTCGGCGAGCCAGTCGAGCGCAAGGCCGGTGTCGACGAGCTTGAGGCCCGGCACCGTCGAGGCCGACTGCCTCTGCTCCTCGGACGGCGAGGGACCGGTGACGGCCAGGACGGTGGCGACGCCGAGGCGGGACAGTCCGCGCGCGAGGTCGATCGAATATTGCCACACCCCGCCCACCGCGTCGGCGGTGACGAGGACCCGCAGATGGGCGGCGGTCACATTCCCCTCCCGACGAGGGAGGGCCCGGCCGCGCCCGGCAGGCGGGGCGGCTCGGCGGCGGGATGGGCGGGAAGTCGCCGCGATTCCCCGAGCCATCCGGCGAGGCGGGCGACGCCCTCCTTCCACGGCACGGCGGGAGCGAGGCCGAGCGCGCGGCGGGCCGCGCTCGTGTCGGCGACGAAGTAGCGCTGGTCGCCGGCCCGCCAATCCGCGAAGCGGACGTCCGGCTCCCGCCCGAGCAGGTCGCCCATGTGGGCGAGAAGCTCGCGAAGCGAGACGGCGTTGGCGGTGCCCCCGCCGAGGTTGAAGGCCCGCCCCTTTACGGCGTCGATGCGCTCCCAGGCGTTGAGATAGGCCTCGACCGCGTTCGACACGTCGAGGATGTCGCGGACCTGATAGCCGTCGCCGTAGAGGGTGATGGGCTGCTCCTCGAGCGCGCGGATCAGGAAGTGGGCGACCCAGCCCTGGTCCTCGGTGCCCATCTGCCTGCGGCCGTAGATGCAGCTCATCCGCAGGACAGCCGCGCGGAGGCCGAAGCTGCGGGCGTAATCGAGCACATATTGGTCCGCCGCGCCCTTCGAGCAGCCGTAGGGCGTGTGGAAGTCGAGCGGCCGCGCCTCCGAGATCCCGGAGGCCGCGACTTCGGGATCGACGGCGACATATCTCTCCCCCTCGAGCCGGAAGTCGAGATCGGCGAGGTCGCCATAGACCTTGTTGGTGGAGGCGAAGACGATCGGAGTTCCGTCCCGCTTCAGCCGAAGCGCGTCGAGGAGGTGCAGGGTGCCGCGGACGTTGACGTCGAAATCCTCGCGCGGATCGACGAGGCTGGTCGTGACCGCCACCTGGGCGGCCATGTGGAACACCGCCTTGGCCTCGCGCGCCGCACGGGCCAGCGCATCCTCGTCGCGTATGTCGGCGACGACCGCCTCCACCTTGCCGCCGTGCCGGTCCTTCAGCCAGGCGAGGTTGCGCTCGACGCCGGGGCGGGAGAGGGCGTCGTAGACGAGGACCTCGTGGCCGCGCTCCGCCAGCGCATCGGCGATGTTGCAGCCGATGAAGCCGGCGCCGCCGGTGACCAGCACCGGCCGCCCGTCCGGCTGGCGGATGAGATCGTGCCGGCTCATCGGGTTGCTCTCCGGCTTCGGCAGGGAAAGGGAGGACGGGGCGCCGCGCGCGCGCTCACGCCACGAGCCCCCGGGACTCGAGCTCGGCCCGGGCCTGGTCGACGCGGTCGTCGGCGGTCTGCGCGGCGACCCATTCGGCGAGCTCGGCCAGACCCTCGCGGAAATCCTTGCGTGCCCGGAAGCCGAGGCCTGCCTGCGCCCTCGCCGTGTCGCAGAAGCAATGGCGGATGTCGCCGATGCGGGTCTTCCCGACGATCTGCGGCGCGATGTCGTTCTTGCCCATCGCGCGGGCGAGCTCCTGAGCCACCTCCGTCACCGAGCGGTCCTCGCCCGAGCCGACGTTGAACACGCCGCCCGCGGCCTGCGGCAATTCGAGCGCGTCGGCGAAGGCGCGCGCCACGTCGCCGACATAGACGAAGTCGCGCCGCTGCCCGCCGTCCTCGAAGATCATCGGCTGCTGCCCGTTGAGAAGGCGCGAGGCGAAGATGGCGAGGACGCCGGTATAGGGATTGGAAAGCGCCTGGCCGGGCCCGTAGACGTTGAACAGGCGCAGGCAGACGCCTTCCATCCCATAGGCTTCGCTCATGATGAACGTCGTGCGCTCCTGCACATATTTGCCGAGCGCGTAGATCGAGGCGAGATCGGGCCGCTTCCATTCCGGCGTGGCGACGGGGATGAGCGGACGGCCCCCGGCATCGACCGGATCCCAGCCCTGGGCGTCGCCGGTGCGGGGCAGGCGCTTCGCGTCCTCGACGGCCTTCCCGTCGGGATCGAGATAGAGGCCCTCGCCGTAGATGCTCATCGAGGAGGCGGTGACGACGCGGCGGACGGGCCTGTCGATCAGCTTCTCGAACAGCACGGCGGTGCCGACGTCGTTGACCGACGTATAGCGCTCCACAGCGTACATGGACTGGCCGACGCCCACCTCGGCGGCGAGGTGGACCACGCTGTCGACGCCCTTCAGCGCCCGGGTGACGGCATCTCCATTGCGGACGTCGGCGCGGATCAGCTCGACCCCCGGATCGAGGCCCTCGGGACGCTCCCGGTCGCCGTGCACCTGCTCGATCAGCGAGTCGAGGATGCGGACTTCATGACCCCTGGCCTGAAGCTCCCTGGTGACGGCACGGCCGATGAATCCGGCGCCGCCGGTGATCAGAATCGTCTCCGGCAAAGTAGAACCCCCAATCCATTAATCTATGTTATTAATGTATATTTATCAGTAACTTGCATCTTCTTCTTCAACCGTGGCGAAACACGGCCGCCTGTTCTTTGTTCCGCCCGCGCGCCCGTCGCGGGGGAGGGAACAAGCGCCCGCCGCGGACGGTTTGGCGGCCGCAGCTGAATCGTTTCAGGACGGTATCGAAAGGCGTGACCGCGACCCTCCTCCTCATCCGCCATGCCGCCCATGTGGAGCTGGGGCGGACGCTCTCCGGACGCAGGCGCGACGTGGCGCTGAGCGGCGAGGGGCTCGAGCAGGCGGAGATCGTTTCCGACCTGCTGGCGGTCGAGCCGCTCGTCGCGGTCTATTCGAGCCCGCGCGAGCGCGCCTGGTACACGGCCCGGGCGATCGCTGACGCCCATGAGCTCCAGGTCGACGTGGCCGACGATCTGGACGAGGTCGATTTCGGCGACTGGACGGGCATGTCGTTCAACGACCTGGAGGGCGATCCGGCCTGGAACGCCTGGAACGAGGAGCGCGCCACCGCCCGCCCGCCGGGCGGCGAGAGCATGGCGGAAGCGGTGGCCCGCGCCGCCGCCGCGCTGCAGGCGATCGCCGCCGCGCACCCCGGCGGCACCGTCGCGTGCATCAGCCATTGCGACATCATCCGCGGCCTCATCGCGCATTATCTCGGGCTGCCGCTCGGCAACCTGCTGCGCTTCGACATCGACCCCGCGTCGGTCTCCCGGCTGGCGCTGGGAAGCTGGGGCGCCCGCATCATGACCGTCAACGAGAGGCTCTATCAATGAACGTCGCCGCCCGAACCCTCCAGCCGGACGTTCGCGGGATCAGGGAAAAGGTCGACGCGCTCGGCCCCTGGTTCCACAATATCGACCTCGGCGGCGTCTGGACCGCGCCCGACCACTTCCTAGGCGACTATCCGGGGGTGAAGTTCCGGCGCTTCGCGCCGCACCTCCCCGACGACCTCTCCGGCAAGAGCGTGCTCGACATAGGCTGCAACGCCGGCTTCTATTCGATGGAAATGATGCGGCGCGGCGCCGAGCGGGTGGTCGGCATCGACAGCGACGAGCGCTATCTCGCCCAGGCCCGCTTCGCCGCCGAGACGCTGGGCCACGCCCGTATCGAGTTCCGCAACCTCTCCGTCTACGACGTCGGCGCGCTCGGCGAGCGGTTCGACCTCGTCATCTTCATGGGCGTCCTCTACCATCTTCGGCACCCCCTGCTGGCGCTCGACCTCATCCACGAGCATGTCGCCGCGGACATCCTCCTCTTCCAGTCGATGCAGCGCGGCTCGGCGCGGGTGCTTCCGCTCGAGGAGGATTATCCGTTCGAGGAGACGGCGACGTTCTGGGAGACGGGCTTTCCCAAGCTCCACTTCATCGAGCGGGAATATGCCCACGACTGGACCAATTGGTGGGTGCCGAACCGCGCCTGCGCCGAGGCCATGCTGAGGGCGTCCGGCTTCCGCATCGAGACGCGGGCGGAGGAGGAGGTCTACATTTGCCGCCGCGCGGAAATGCCTTATGGGGCGTGGGGCACGGGCGCGGTCTATCCGCGGAAGGGGTGAGACTTGTCCATCGAAGCGGCGATGATCTGGAACGAGCCCAACAACAAGTCGCATTGGGACCCCGAGATCGACCCCGAATGGACGATGTTCGGCGACACCGTGACCGCCGCGGCCAAGGCGATCGCCTCCGTCAACCCGGCCGTGAAGCGGGTGCTCGGCGGCATCTCGCCGATCGATCCCTTCTTCATCCGGCGCCTCGAGGGCTACGGCGTGCTCGACCATGTCGAGGTGATCGCCGTCCACGGCTTCCCGCTCGACTGGAACCTGTGGCCGATCGACGCCTGGCCCGACAAGATCGCCGAGATCGAGGCGGTGGCGCCCGATCACGAGATATGGGCGACCGAGGTGGGCGTCGGCAGCTTCGGCGCCGAGGAGGTCCAGCTGTTCGGCGTCGAGCGCACCGCCGAGCTGCTCGTCGGCCGCGTGCCGCGGGTCTTCTGGTATTCGCTGTTCGACCTGCCGCAGAGCTGGGGCGCGACGACGCGCCACCGCGAAGCCGAGGGATCGAGCTATTATCGCCACTTTTACATGGGTTTGATCCGCGAGGACGGTACGCCGAAGCTTGCGCTGGAGCGCTTTCGGGCGCACAGCCCCGCGATGGGCATCATGCAGTGGTTCCACTTCGAGGATCCGCGGCTGGACGACGCCGTCCGGTGGCTCCGGCGGCTCGGCGTGACCCATCTTCGCACCGGCCTCAGCTGGGCGGACAGCTACCGCCCGGGGTGGGAAGCCTGGTTCGACCGGCAGATGGAAGCTTTAGAAGAGTTTGAAACGACCGTGACTTTCTGCTTCACGCCCGACTCGCAGGGGATCGCCCCCCACCACACCAGTCCCCCGAAGGATCCGATGTATTTCGCTGATTTCTGTGCCCGCATGATCGAGCGCTACGCCCCCGCCCAGCAGCAGAAGGCCGTCGCCTGATGAGTCTGCATGACCCCAAGGCGATCAACGTCGCCATCGTCGGCGTGGGCAACTGCGCGAGCTCGCTCGTGCAGGGCCTTGCCCATTACCAG